>Ga0315915_1009091_pt1 | contig 11412 bp, 5 predicted proteins | sample MpolbnodulesMG_FD_207738 | JGI IMG/M metagenome (GOLD analysis project Ga0315915, IMG submission 207738) | Medicago polymorpha root nodule microbial communities from Los Angeles, California, United States - branched nodules | ecosystem: Host-associated > Plants > Roots > Nodule | place: USA... | reverse complement strand
GCGTTGGATGAGTGGTAAGACTAGACAAGATAGGATTAGAAATAACACCATTAGAGAGAGAGTGGGGTAGCACCTATAGTACAAAAGTTGGTAGAAAATAGGCTTAGATGGTTTGGACATGTAGAGAGAAGACCCGTAGATGCCGTTGTAAGAAGAGTAGATCAAATGGAGGAGAGTTAGGTTAAAAGAGGTAGAGGAAGACCTGGGAAAACTATTAGAGAAACCATTATAGAAAGGATTTAGAGGTCGATGAGTTGGATCCAAATATGGTTTATGATAGAACACTATGGCGTCATTTGATCCATGTAGCCGACCCCACTTAGTGGGATAAGGCTTGGTTGTTGTTGTTGTTGTTGTTGTTGTGAATATTGAACTGTAGTTTTAGTGTAAATTGACTGATTGTTTACATTTTGTTTAGATTTTTTTTATTTTGACGCCCTATTTAGTTCATGAAGTGCCCCTCTGGGCATCTTCTAACATTTTATGTTGTAATTTTCCCATTCATTTTCAGGTATGACCATAGTTCTGGCCATGCACTTTTTGTTGTCTTCTCAGTGTTACTATTCCATTTTCTATTGACTGGCATATTTCTGGCAACTTTTTGCTGGTAAGGCTGCTTTCTACTGTAAATTATTCATCCTTTTCTTCAAGTCATTAGATTTTGATAACAAAGCTGATGTATACGTTTTGACCCATATATTCTCCAGGTTCCTAACTAATTCTTATCTTCGAGAAGAGGCTCCAAACAGTTATGTGGTTGAACAGCGTGTTGAATGGTAAGATCAAGAATGTTCTTGCCAGTTTTCATTATGTTGACTCATTTTAGTTGTATGCATGTTCAATTTTCAGAGCACGCACTACTATTTGGTCAAATGTTATTTAGGAAAGGCTTATTTTAAATGTTTGATTATGTTAATGAGCACACAGAGTGTACTTGATCACCTTTTTCTTAAAATTTAATGATTAATTTCCAATTGCTGATTATATTTTTTGTTTTCCATGGAAGGATGTATGCGTTTGATGTACACTGCAACTCTTTCTTCCCAATGTTTGTTTTGCTATATGGTAATTTCTGTCTCCTCAGTTAGTATGAATTGTTAGGATGTTGGTAGCTAAAACATCATGAATTTAAGTGGTACTGATATCTGGTCTTTTGGCAGTGATCCATTATTTTCTATCTCCTCTATTGGTGGCTCATGGTTTCATTCCAGAATTGCTATCAAATCTATTATTCATGGTGGGAGCTTCATACTACCATTATCTAAATTTCTTAGGTTATGATGGTAAGGCTCTCACTCTCTTTTCATTTAGATCGTAGAATATATTGCTAGTGTGTTGTATCCTTGGGTGTGTCTGCTGTCTCGTAAACAATGTCTTATGGCTATAAAGGATGGGTTCCGTTACTTAGATCTTGGTAAATGTGTTCATTTGCAATGAATATGTTCTTATTGTTTCCAATTAAACTTTTGAAGCATCAGTGATTTTGCTTTCTTGCATATTTGCACCGAGTATTGTTTCTGGTGTTTTTCTAAAATCCCTTTGGAATGAGAACGCATGTTAAAGTTCTTGGTAAACTTGTTTCCCAAATATGTATAGCTCTGAATTGTATGGTTTTGAATAACATTAAATTGATTAATTGATTGACATCTGTGGCTGTAGTTCTGCCCTTTTTGGAGAGGACCACCTTTTTCCTGTATCCAATTGGTGTAGTAATCGTCCTTTCTCCAATTTGTAAGTATTTAATGTGCATTCCATTTGTTTTACATAATCTGTTAATATTGCATCCAAAGTCTAAACCCAATTTCTTATTTTCAGTGATTTTGAGCGGCTTCAATCCTTCTAGATACTTTATGAACATATATTTCAGCCGACAAATATGATCACTCCAGCTAAAACTTTTGACCAGTCTGTGTCCTGTTGAGGTTATGAAGTAATGGAGGCTACAACATGAGAAGGCTTAAATGGAAGTTTGTTTGTTTGTTTGACGAACGCAATACCCCCGGAAATGCATCATTGTAGGCCTTCTACTACTATCAATCGAAGTTGAACTGTAGTTAGTAAGTCAGTGTAGTCATTGTATTTTTTACAGTTATTGAATAGAATTTGTTCAAATGAATACACTCATTGTACTAAAATTTCTTTGTCAACTCGGCATCTTTCTTCCCAACAATCAATATATTCTTTCATGAGGCTAGATACTTGTTGTCTGAATGAAAAGAGTTGACTATACATTTGTCCCTATCACTGCATTGCATATGCATTCATGGTTAACTTCTTTGAGTAGTCATTAGAAGCTACATACCAATAACAAAGTCATGCTCCATCCGGAAGTGGGAAGAAAATAAGAGAGGATACTGTAGAAGCTGAACAGAGGATTGCGTGAATAGAAAATGGATGTGAAGCAAACACAAAATAAAATGAATAATTAATATAATTATTTTCAGCTTGATGAAATAATAAAGTGGATGGATTTAGAAATTTTTACAATACGTCAAACCATAAGTGACAAAATAATGACGTTAATTTATTACCCTCTACAAAAAAAATTGAAGACAATTTAACATCTATTTTACAAAAAAAATTGAAGACAATTTAACATCTATTCATTATAACTGCACTTTACATATTTTCATATTATAAAAGGAGAAATGATATTTGTATAAACATTTTGTAACAACTCTCTCTTAGAGTATATCGTGTTCTTAGTCTATCTCTTCTCCCTCTTTTTCTCTCGATTGTTTTTGGAAATGATTTATGAACAACCGAGGTGACAACTAACAACATATTTTGATACATATGCATTCAGTTTTTCGTTAAACATTTTTACCGATCTCGATTTCCATGCACACCCACTTAAAGAGTAAATGATATGTGTTGTTGCAAATGGTTGTCCCGGTCAAGTTGTATAAATATCACAACTCATTGTTTTTGTCCCAAAAGAAGAGAGAGAAGATATGGCTCTCTCAAAAATTGTCCCAAAAAATAGTTGTATACATATGAAATATAAATATAAAGTAAGTTATGTTTGGTTCAAGTTCAACAAATGAGATGAGAGGTGGAGGTTTTAATGGAGTGTAGGAGAAAGGAGGGAAGATGACTGATTTCAAAATGCTTTTTCTTTGGTTTGATGATGAGGGAGAGATATTTTAATGAAAGGAAAATGTAAATTTTCATTTCCACCCTTATAATATTTAACTTGGTAAATTTTAATTTTGATCCCTCTATTTCATCACGCCCACAAAAATGATTTCTTTTTTAATCAAACTTTTTGGTCAATCAATTATATTGGTCGTAACTTTGGTCTCAAACCAGATTTTTGGCTTAAAAAAGCAAATTTTGGCCACCAAAAGGGATGATTTATTGCTTTAATTTTGAAATTTGAAGATAAATACCTCTTTTGGGGTAAAAAAATCACAATTTTTTGGGTCCAATTTGCCTTTTTAGGGGTTAAAAATACTGGAGAGACCAAAATTACAACAAATGTGGTAATTGAGAGATAAGTTAGATTTTTTTAAAAGAAAAATACCATTTTTGTAAGCATGATAAAATAATAAAATCAAAAGTACAACTAAACCTTGAACATAAAAGTATTTAAATCTAAATTTCAGTAAATGTTATCTTTCTTCCAAATCCCTCCACGGAGACAAGCTTAATTTAGTTTAGGAGAAATTTTAACCCCTCCCCTCTCCTCACACTCTCTCCAAAAAAATAATCAAGCTTCTAAAATTTATAATAATATATCTCCCTCCTTTTCTCTCTTCTCCCTTTCGAGTTCCGACAAAACATACTAAATGATAAATCAAAATATTAAGGCTTTTCCGTGCTCTCTATAGACTCAAATATATATAAAAAAAAATAAAATAATTTACACTCATTAAGAACAGCAGTCAAGTTGGTAAAAAAATAAAATAAAATAATAGCAATCAAATGCATTTACTTTTCATAATTTCATGTAAAAAATAAGATATATTATCAGCATACACCTGATTATAATGGTCATCTGATAACATTGAGAAATGAATGTCATGATGTTTTTATGATATTTTATTTTTGTTTATATTTGAGATCAATAAATTTATGCAATTTTTTGTTTTTAATCGAGTCCGGAGTAGAGTAGTATTTTCTTTACATAAATGAGAAGAATAAATACATGTGGCTCAACGCCCATTTAATCAATTTCTCTCTTTTCTTCGATGCAAAATCAATATAAGTTTTAGATTCGAAAGTTTTGGGTTTGAGCATTGCAGATATTTTGGAGAGATTTAAACTCCTTTGTGATTTTTTTTGGGCCATAAAGTTTTTCCTACCCTAAATTGAAATACCATCTTGTCATCCTAAAAAGATTTCAAAACAAGATTTCATAATTTCTTCACTTTTTCTCTCAAACAACTAACAATCCTAGCATTTTAGTTCGCTAACACACCTTAATAAAACCATTGGTCTTTAACTCTCTCTTTTGTCTTATTTTATTTTATCAAACTTCTGAAAAATACTGGCTTAATACTTTTTTCTATCTATCTATACAATAATAGATTTAATTATTTATTACAAAGAGCGAAAAAGATGAAATAAGAAAAAGATAAAGGTACGTATAAAAAATAACAAAATTTATTAGCTTTATTCCCATGTGTGAAAAACTAAAGAGGACAATTAAAACGTAACCAAGTGATTTATCAAATATATTTTTTTGAAGTAACAAAGTGATTTATCAATTAAAAAGAGTAAGAAAGTGAGTATAATCACATACGAAGGAGCATAATCACATGCAACCTTCATCCCCTAAGCAATCATGAAAACAAAGAATATGAACCTTAAGCAATAATATTTGGGCATTTAGCATACGTGTATGGCTGAGACTTGAGAGAAAGTCCCAGTTTCAAATATTAGGTAAGCAGGTAAAGATTTGTCAAAGTAGGTAATGAAAGGTCAAGCAAATCCATCAACACACGACCAAAAGCAAACACGACTCTCATTCTCAAAAAAGTTGGTGAGCACACCCAACATATCCCTTTGTTTTTCTTTCCTTCTAATTTTTCTAATTATATTCACACAACAAAATCAACATTTTCAATGGCGAAATAGGAATTTTTTGTAACCATTGCTTTCATGAAAAATTGACATCACTGAATGGTGTGAAACCATAGCATAGAAAAGAGAGAAAATCCTCAATTATACAAACACAACAAGAAAATAATTAACTTGTCCACACTCTTCACGGTATTGTATGTGTTTTGTTTTGTATTACACTTTCACTCCTCAAATTTACTTCCTTTCACATCCACAACGAACCTATACCTCACATCATTCTTCTCCAATCTTTCAAAAGCTTTGTTAATGTAATCCATAGTCACAATTTCAATCATGGAAGTTAGACCCTTCTCTTTCCAAAACTCCAACATCTCCTCTGTCTCCTTCACGCTCCCAACAAAGCTTCCAGTAATTGACTTCCTCCCTACGCAACACAACATCAATAGATTAGAAGATATCATAAAATTTGGAAAAATCAAAAGCAAAAAAAAAAAGAAAAAAAAGAAGTTTAATTACTTTTAAGTTATTGAATTATTTGGAGATTTTCAAATATATCATTGAACTAAATTTTTGAATAATTTATGTGTAGGTCCCTAAGTTCAAGACCTAATTACAAGTTATTTAAAAGTTGAGAGACCAAATTAAAAAAATTAGTTTAAAATTACTAACAAATTTAGGATATGATTACAATTTTTTCAGTTCAATGAATAATTTTAAAATCTTCAATAATCAAGGGACCTATCCAATAATTAAGCTAAAAATCATTGATGAGGAAGAATAAGGTGGCTTTTACCTAGCATGACCATAGGTGTAACAAATTGAAGAGGGGTGTTAATAACACCCATCAAGATCAATTTCCCATCCATTTTGAGCAATGAAAGATAAGGCTCAAGAGGGTGACCAACAGGAACAGTATCAATGATGTAATCAAGTGAATCAGCAGCTTCTTGCATCCCAACAGTATCTGAGCTAACAAGATAATTGTCAGCTCCAAGATCCTCAAGTGCCTCTTTCTTCTTCTTATCAGAAGAACTAATCACAGTTACATGGTGACCTAATGCCTTTGCTACTTTCACTCCCATGTGTCCTACACCTCCAAGGCCCAATATTCCACCTCTTAGCCCAGGTGTTTTCAGCCCAAAATGTGAAAGTGGACTGTACACAGTCACACCTGCACACAACAATGGTGCAACTTGCTCTGGCGCCAATCCCTCTGGTATTTTCACAACAAATCTGACAGTAATATCCCCAAACACATAATCAGTTTAAAATTAACTCAGTAATAATATTCAAACATCTATTTTTTCTTACACCACCATGTTCAAAGTAAAAAAAATTTGGTCAATTCAACTACATAATTAACCACAATTGAACATATCTAAATTAATTATCTACTCAATTGAATTAATCACAATTGTTCATGTGATTAACAGGTGTGGAAAAAATTGGGTGTCCATGAAACATTTTTTAAACAAAATGATCTATATGTGTAGCGTTTGGATAAACAACTTATAAAATAAGTTATATCAATAATAAAAAAGTAAAATAAGATCAAACAATTTTCATATGAAGTATACACTGATTTGATAAGCTATTCAAGAGAGATGGTGAAAACATGCTTATGAAAATAAGTTGAAAATAATCCATTAACATGTCAAAAGATAAACTCAAATAAGTGGATCTAAACATACATCAAATTATCAATTTTTGAATAGGTTTTCAGAAATGCATAAAACGTGTGGAATTTAAATTGACACGGAAAATAAAAACAGTAAATGAGAAAATAATTTAAATTACTTTTGTTCAACGACGGTGGATTCAGCAAAGCCACCCTGAGTGATCTTGCCGTCAGTGTAAACATCATTGTAAGACCAGATCTTCTTGTTACAGTATTGCTCAATCTCAGAATCACATGCTCTGCAGCTTTTGCAGCAACCAACGAGAAGACCAACACCCACAATTTCTCCCACTTTGAACCTCGTAACATTTGAACCCACCTCTAGTACCTCACCAACCACTTCATGCCTGTTTTTCAAAACAATCATAAACTTTAATTAACGAACAAGAATTATTAAATTCACTTGCAAAACACGGACATATACACAAACACCGAACACATGCAAGTAATAATTTGATAGATGACATAATTATATGTGTACGTCGTATCAGACACCAGACACATCTTCAATTGATCAGAATTTAGAAGTTAACATACCCAGGAACCATAGGATAATTGGACATGCCAAGATCATTTTTGATTTGGTGAAGATCAGAATGACAGACTCCACAGTAATGAATTTTGATGTAAACATCATCCGGTCCTGTGTTTCTGCATGGTTTTAAGTATAACAATAATATTATATACTAATCGTCACAAAAAAACAAATATAAGCATATAATAAATAAATCAGATGACGTTTATTTACACACTAATCACCTGAGAGTGTATGTGTATGGAGTGAGAATTCCGGAAGGGTCTTTTGCAGCTAATCCTACTGTTGTTCTCTCTGCAACTTCAATGCTACCCATGTTTTTGTGTTCTCTGGTCTCAGAAGTAAAAACAAAGTGAGTGGGTTTGGTTAGTGGGTTGAGAAACATGCGTATATATAAAGGTGCTGATCAAGGGTAATCATCTAAGAATTTGGTGTGGGGTCACTTGGTGCGGTAGGTGAGAATCTTCACCGTTGATCAAGAAAGTTTGTGATAGGCACTATTCATTTGGTTGCATCTAATGGTCCATTAAAGCGATTTGGTGTAAAATAAAATAAACGATTCTTCAATTAGTTTTAATTAACTTTAATAGCTCCCTTTTAGTAAGTTAATCATGTTTTGGTTGCCTATTATCTAAAGAGATGTTTTTCAAATATGTTAAAGTTGATGACTTTATTGGCTTTATAGGTTTATACTTTAAAAATACGATTTTTCTGTGCGAGATTTGTAATCATGTTTTCGTGCATGTTTTCCGTCTTGTTATAAACTTATAATGTTTGTTCGATTGTATTGACAATTTAACTTCAATTCAATGAAGATTTAACAATAATTTTGACGTCTTAGTTGTTACACGTTTAGAAATGTGAGTGCTTCAAACACTTTAATTTCGTCATATTTGTAGGTTTTGTTACCCAGTGTGTCATAAATTTATTCATAGATTCGTTATTTTTAGTTTTAGCAAATTTCAATTTGCTCTTAATCGATGTATTCTATCAATTTAATTGAACGAATGCCATTATTTTAGTAAAAAAAAATGACATTAATTAGTGTAGGTACCCTGTGCAATGCAGGGTTAGATAATTTATTTGAGTTACAATTTTTAGCATTTTTATGGAAAATTGTTTATCTCTAAGTATATATCATAATGATATATATTAAATCATTTAACTTTTATATAAATTTTATACAGTTGATTTATACGATGTAAACGTTTATTTTAATGTGAATTTTATAAAAAAAATATGTTTCTAAGAAAAAATTATTGAACGGTGTAATATCACTCAAATGTTACAACGAAATAATTTGATCTCTTCTCTTTTTAATTGGATTTATTTTTGTTTCTCACAACTTTTCTTCACCGAAGATATACCTCTTCCAGTCTAAAGTATTTGGTAATGTTGTTTAAGTTTTTCCTACAACCTATTAAGAATTCGGAAGAAAAAATGGATACATTTATCAATATGTATACGTCAATGGTCTATTTATCAACATATATGCGACTTAATCAATATTCCAAAGCTGCTTCGTCGTTTTCACTGAGAAAAATAAACCTGTGGCTGTACTACAGTACTTCTCTCTCGTTAGGTATTTGATTTGACGTGAAGTATTAATTTTCCAAAATACCGGCAACGGCAATTTAACAGTTTAAAGTTCAAACGGTAGGTGTTGATAGCTCAATTTCGGACGCGGTGTACATGAGGGCACCAATTGAGGCCATGTTTACACTCTTCCATGCCCAACCACACCCTACACGAAAACGATTCCATATTTTTGTTTGGAATTACCGATGGTAGAAAATTATTTTACATAATATTCAATGACAATTCATCATATTGTCACATAGACTCGTTATAAATCTTTATTTTATAAATGACCATTTAAGGTTGTCCATATAAAAAGAATAAGGTAAGCAACACACTCTTTTATAGATCAAATTTCATGAGTCCAATTAAATTTATGACAATCACATAATTTAGTAGGGTCATGTGAATATTTTCAAGAAAAAAAATGTGTTGAAAAATGTGTATCAAAGAGTGTGAAATTTGATATTGCATGTCTTCTTTTATAAAAAAATTTTAGTTAGTTTTTGGTGTTTTTTATTTTCTGAGGCATAATAAACTCTTAGCATTTCATTCAATATTAGTATCAATACAAATGGGAGAAGAGTAAAAGATACTAGGGTTAGACTAAAATACAGACGCTCTTGCGAGGTTGTGAACGATTCTCCTAGTTTGCCTACAGATAAAACTAGAGTGAAACTAGTATGATAAAAAAAGAAAAGACTTGTGACCCAACCTTTCTTTCTCATGTATTGGATTTACTGTTTGAAAGTCAGAGAATGGGCTAAACTTGAAAGCAATTGATTGTAGGATTGTACCGATCATTGTCAATTTTGTGAGTCTCTTTTAGGTTTTTTACAACTTATGTGATGCTTCCGTTTAGTTTCATGATTTTTTTTTTGTGTGTGGAAGAATTCACAAGTAAATAAGAAATAACCATTTACCTGATTTAGAATCTAACCCAAATGAATGTCATGAGTTTATGTTCTAGTGCAGTTAACTGAAATCGGATAACGAGGGTTTTAAATCAAATTTCAATGGATTTTACCTGTTAAAAGACATTAAAACTGGTAGACTCTGACCACCTTTTTCCTTTTTGATTGTTTATTATATATAAAATAAAAGTTCTGCTTTAAAATAAACATGCTACTTTTTAGATTTATTGAATAATTGATGTATTTTGTTTATATTCTAGACCGGATATATCAATTACTCAATGAATTTAAAAAAACAATTGTGGCCGTAAATAGTTACAATTGTTCAACTATACGTATTTAAAAATTGTAACTATACGTATTTCCTCTATAAAAAAACAATTATTCTTTATGTATCTATTAAGTTTCTCATGCTTTGTGGCCGTATATGCAACCATAGAATTTTCGTTCAACTCATAACTTACGAATTATCGACATGCTTGTAAGGGCGGACCTATTCAAGGAAGGGTGTGACAATAGCCACATCAGCTCATACCCTTTTTTTTATTTGTCCACTCCAACCATCCCAGCCCATCCGTATTACACACACTTTCTTTCATGATTTTTCTCAAAACACACCACCAATCAACCTCGTTTCCTTCTTCTTTCTAGCAGTGAACATGCACATGCACAACCACCACCAACCAACCGTCACCTCTCCTATCTCAGCCCAACACCACCACCATCGACTCATCATTTATGTTTCCCCCTCCCTCTCAGCGACTTAGCAACTCTGTTTTCCTCCCCTCTTTGTGACTCATCATCTCCTTTCTCCTATAAGTTTTAGGTTAATTTTGAGATTGAGGTTGAGACTGAGAGTGAGTTTTAGTTACTAATACTATACTGTTGAAATTGTTTGAATTAGCTTTTGGTTAAGTTTTAGTTTTGGTCACTATATATCGACGAGAAATTCAATTGATGTATGTACTTAACTGGCCTAATACATATAGAATCCTAATACAAATATTTTCAAATTAAATTTTTGAATTGTGTTTATAATTTAAACAAAGAAGATTCATGTTTAAAATTAAAAACTTCATAAAAGAAAAAGGAAATACGTATAGTTACAATTTTTTGTTTTCTTTTTGGTGATTGATGTAAATAGTTTTAAAGATATAGCATACCGGCATCTTTTCTCTTATTATTTTATTTGAATGGAAGTTCTCTCTTATTGCCAATTGAACTTGACCAATTTCTTGAATAATTATCATGTCGAATCTAAAGATCTCTCGATGGTGGTGATGATTGATCTTTTAGTGTATGATATTCGTCAATAGCAAGCTTCTCTAGAAGGGAGATAATGTACTTGCACACATTCCGACAATCAAGTCAGTAAGTACTGTGAGTGATAAAGATATTTAGGGTAAAAAAATGAGCGTATTTGGATCAATTCCACAAGTTAATATTTATGAGTAGGTTTAAGGTTTTTGGCCCTTGATCGGTTACATGGACAACTGCCATCAAGGAACACATGTAAGGATATTAGAATAAACCATCATTTGATCTGTTCTGATTGCTCCTGATCATCCTACGAGGTCTTTATCAGTGGTTTTTAGGGTGAGTCCATGCTATCACCCATCTGTGTATAAGCTTTTGAAGGGTACCTAAATCCAGTCAAGGATTAGGTCTTGGTCAGTCCG
>Ga0315915_1009089_pt1 | contig 11413 bp, 2 predicted proteins | sample MpolbnodulesMG_FD_207738 | JGI IMG/M metagenome (GOLD analysis project Ga0315915, IMG submission 207738) | Medicago polymorpha root nodule microbial communities from Los Angeles, California, United States - branched nodules | ecosystem: Host-associated > Plants > Roots > Nodule | place: USA... | reverse complement strand
ATTTGCCACGTGGACGTGTTGGTACTGTCAGCAGTTACCACCTAAGCAAAATGGTGCTTAATCATCTAGAAAGTGGGTCTCAAGGACCATTTTAAAAAACAAATTTTTTGCAAGGATTGATTTCGAAATTTTTTTTTTACAAGGACCAAAACTTAATCGAGCCATATTTGCAGGGACGAGTGTAATATTTAAGCTAAAGAATTAAAAACGAGAAATAAAAAATCAATATAATAAATAGAATTTATATATAACCAACCAGCAGGGTTGTTCCTATGAAATAGGAGGCTCGACTCTCTTTTTAAAATAGACCCCAATAAAATAAAAACGTAATTTTTTTTGTGTAGCTAAGCTTCATTAAAAAATCAGAATCAGAAAAACTTCTAAACATGAAACAAAATAAAATAAAATTAAGTGAAAGAGATGTGAAATTTACCTAATGGTGTCGTTTGGAATGTCACTCTTACGTCGTGGGAAAGGGGAAATGAATCGTTTATGCGAAAAAGAAATGATTGTTGTGATTCTTTCAATGAAATAGCTTTTCAAATTGACTGATTAAGTGATTATACAAATTGATGGTGGTTTGATAGCATCAAATTTATGTCCAGAAAGTAGAACTAAAGTCTAGAAGAAACTCATACGTGTACCGAAGAAAGAAAAAGAAGTCACCTGTAATTTTTTAATTTAAATGGGAGGTGGGTATTATACTTAATTTCTTTTTTAGGCCCATAAGTTTTAGATGCCCGACTTGGTTGAACTTCTTGCACTCTCCAAAGTCCGGCCTGCCAACCGGATCAAGTATCTATATAATATTCAAAGTAAATGCACCTAATCCTAACAATTGAGATAATTATTTAAACATAACCTTACAGTAAGAAACAAGAAGAAATCAGATTTTACGTTGAAGTCGATTCCTTTTTCTTCTTATAGTGAGATAATTATTTATAGAATTTTGAAAAGTGGACTTTTGCTAGGTGGATTTGGCTCACCTTGTGAATGAGAGATTTCTTCAAATGGAAGGAAGTGACAGCTTATCCAACATGTCACTAAAACCGTCTTGATTTGCTAACCGAATTGTTGCTCGTATAGCAAATCTTCCCTTGCATTTTCCTTTAATTTCTCTAGAATCCCACACTTTAAGATCGTTTTGCTTGCCCCTTAAATGTGCTTTAAAATCAGCATCCTTGCTATTTATCAATGTTCATTAAGCTAAAAAAACATACATAATTGAAGGGAAATAGATGAAAATAGCTTTAATTGGTATATACTATATATAGAGAGGGGATATTGAGTTTTGGGATGAATTTTTTTATTATTGTAATTATACCCTTAAACATTTTTTTTTATATTAATGTTATACTATTGATGTTATTAAAAAAGATAAGAACTTTATATTATATTTGTTATTAATTATTGTTGTCGTTGAAAAAGTTAGCAATAATTTGTTTACTTTGTTACAATTTGAAAGTCACAAATATTTGTACTTATAATTTTAATCATTAATCAAAATTTTATATAAAATACCACTCATAATTTACACGTGTTAGTGCGGTAAAAAGAGATGAAGAGGGGCTCATAACGTGTCCGCCTTTCCGCTAACTATAAGGACTTCACATTTGCATGATTTCTAGGTTTTGGCTTGTATTAGTTGTAAAACAAGTTAATAAGTGTCACACATAAATATGTACAATAAACAAAATCCAGACCATTAGTCCCCAACTCGAGCAACAAGTTGACGACTTGGGAGGCTATTGTTCAAAATTGGGCCAAGGTCTAATCCTCATATCCAAAATTCCTTGCTAAATCCAAGGACTAATAAGGGGTTGAAGCGTCCAATGATCACATGAGCCAGCAAAAGGGACACAAAGTCCATTTTCCATTTTCTTTTTAGTGACGGTGTTGCATCCATCATGCATGCATTGCATCCATCATGTTGAACATGTTTATTCCTGTCAGGTAACACTGCAATAACATGTGGTATGGTGTGCACCCATTGTTATGCATTTTTTATCATGTGGTATGCATGTGGTATGGTGTGCACCCATTGTTATAAAAGAGAATAGCATAATCCATGCTCATATGACATTGAAACATTGAATATTTAGCAAAACAAAACCAGGTGTGAGTTAACTCACGCGGGGTACGTGCGTAAGTTAAGTCACGCCGCATGTGTAAAAACTAAGTCATATTTTTTTACATTTACGTTAGTTAACTAGCGCAAGAGCATTTTAGGCATGGCTGCAGGGCGCGAGTATTTTGTGCAGAGGGAAGAGCAAAAATCCACAAAGTATTGAATAAGACATTCGAAACCAATATGAACCGACCAATCAATTGAACGGGTACAAGGCTTTGATCCATGAGGGTATTACCATAAAATATGCACACTCTTCTAGATCTAGAGAATCTATCATCTATGCATAGAGCACCCCACCACAAAATTAGATACAAAATTCTCATTCTATCATATTACTCACCACCCCGTGCTAGTGAAGAACAAATGTGAAGATCATAGTTGTACCGTAGCAGCACCATAGATTATTATCTTATGATTGTGTGAAGATCATTGGAAAAAAAATATATTCTTTTGTATAATTTCATTTTCTTTGCCACAATAATATCTTTATATTATAATTTTTTATTTTATCTTCTTAAAAAAAAAAAATATCATGAAAAGCCTAAGCAAGTTCAGATATAACTAATAATATCATTGAAAATTTAGACTTAAATTTATATATAATGTGCCAGATGCAAAATTCTAAGCTACATTACTAGCCACGTCATTGTCAATTTAGAACAGCAACTTGTTTTATCATTGTTCAACGCCATTATTCTGTTTAGAGAGAAAAAAAGTCATTATTCTCCGTTGATAAAAAAGGCAAAAGGGGAGAAAACAAAAGTGGATAAAAAAAATAACAGTGATGATAAACAATATTTTATTGTGTACTATTTACTAAATATATGTGATCAATTGAGTGAGTAAAAACATACTTTTAAAAATCAGACTGGACCGGTTGATTCAACTGGTGCGACTGTGAACCGGAGGGGTAACCAGAACGGTTGGTATATTGGATCAGTTATGCTATTAAAAAACCCGCTTAAAACCGGTGAACCAACAGTTTTTTCGGCTTACAACGTTTTTTTTTAATGAACAGCTTTTTAAGCTATTAAAGAAGTTTAAAACTGCCGGAAGTGGGGATCGAACAGCATAAGCTATACTCTGAATAACACCACTACACCATTTATTTTGTTGTGACTATTTGTTCGCTGTTGTCATTTATATATAAAGAATATCAAATGCTAAAACTAGATGCACTTCTATACTATACACATTTAACTTGTAATTCTTTTTTTCTTCGTCAAGAAGTCATAACTCAGTTGGCAAAAATGTCAAAATTGTTAGGCCAGATGTCATGATCGGGGTTTGAACCCCGGTACCTCCACTTGTGTGTGTGAGTTTATAATGGCTTTGCCATTTCGTCTATCTAACAAAAAAAAATACTTGTAATTTTTTCTTTCAAAATACTAAAATAAATTAAAAACGTGTATTTTTTTCTTTCTAATTTTTTATTGATATTGTAAAAGTGAGTGTTTCTAATTTAATATAGTCATAATTAATATATATTAGAATTAATTTATGTATTTGATTAGATAATTATATTATAGTTTATGGACTTAAATTAAAAGAACAATTTTTGAGAAATCATATCTTAATTTATCAGATGAAAGTGTAATGTTTTTTGTATGAGTCGTATTTCATACAAAGATAAAAAAAAATATGCAGATCGGGTGATACGACTGAGTCATCCGATTCAATCCGATTCTTTCATGCGGTTCGACTAGTGATCCAATGGTTCGACCAATGACCCAGTGACCCACTACCCTTATCGAATCGATGACCGGTCCGATTTTTAAAACTATGAGTAAAAGGATAAAAGTTACACATCAATACAATCAAGACACATTTAATTATTACTATTATTATTATTAACCCTTTCTGTAAAAAAATTTAAGTAAGCCCCTTTCTATCATGAAAAGCCAAGAATGTAGAAAACAAAAGTGGATAAAAAAAAATAGTGACGACAAACAATATTTTAATGTGAAATATTTACTAAAAATATATGTGATCAATTGAGTGAGTAAAAGGATAAAACTTACACATCGATATAATCACAAACTATTTTAATTATTACTATTATTATTATTACTAGCGGAAAGACGGACACTATTGTGCCCGTCTGTCCGCTCTTTCTACTGTGCCAACGCATGTGATTATTTTATTATGTTTGTTTGTATAATTTTGGTTAAATTTTTTAAATTTTTAAATATTAATGGAAATTATTGATATATTGATTTATAAACAAAATATTGTCAAGGGATATAACAATTATTTTTGACTCATAATCACTTATAAACCAGCAAAGTCAAATATAATCCATAAAATTAATCAACTTTGATTAGTTGTAACATAAAAGAAAAAGAAAAAGAACTTACAGGTTAATTCTGAATTCTGATGCAGAGGTTGAGAGAAGTTGAGAAAAACTAAACAATGTGGGAACGAACTATGAACTGTGAGAACCCTACTTATTAATATTTAATATAGTACTAACAAATCTTTTTCTAAAATATTTTTAGTCCTAATCTTTTTTAGAGGATTTAAAGTCCAATCTTTAGCAATATTTTTCGCTTACGTTTGTTACTAATCATTTTTTAGAGTATTTAAAGTTCAATATTTAACCTTATATTTTGCTCATGTTTGTTACTAATCTTTTCTCATAAGATTTAAAGTCCAATTTTTAACATTATTTTTTGCTCACGTTTGTTACTAATTTTTTTTTAGAGTATTTAAAGTCCTATCTTTAACATTTACGTTTGTTAGTAATATTTTTTTTAGAGGATTTAAAGTCCAATCTTTAATAATATTTTTTCTCACGTTTGTTGCTAATCTTTTTTTAGAGGATTTAAAGTCCAATCTTTAACATTATTTTTTGCTCACGTTTGTTACTAATCTCTTTTTAGAGGATTTAATGTTCAATCTTTACCATTATTTTTTGCTCATGTTTTTTACAATTGATCAAAGGTTAAGGAAGAGTAACTTATATTAATAAAATTAAAATGGAAATACTGTTTTTTGTGGAAGTAATAAAATAATGTAGAAATACGATTTTTTGTGGAAGGGATATGAAAGTACTTGGAAATCTTTGTCGATTGTATTGAGAGGAACAACACAGGTGTACATCATAAAATCGGCTGATAAAAAAGTAACATGAGTTTTTGTTTTGTGCTAGTTTTTTGTGAGTTTGGTATGTGGTTAACGGAGGTAACAAAGGGTTAACGGGGACGATTAGTGACATGGATTAGTAATCCACGCGTTATTTTATAACTTGCTAAAGATAAGAACAATTTATAAGGAATTGTGTGTGAGTTTTCTCTTTAAATTAAATGTATTCTTATTTATTTGTTACATGTGTTATTTGTATTTAAAATAAAATTAAAAATTAAGGGTATTTGTGGAAAGAAAAGTTCAACCCGAAAGTGTGTTGAAAGGGGTAGTTTCCTTTATATATAGTATAGATATAGATTTATTTGTTACATGTGTTATTTGTATTTAAAATAAAATTAAAATTAAAAATTAAGGGTATTTTTGGAAAGAAAAGTCCAACTCAAAAATGTGTTGGAATGGGTAGTTTTTTTTATACATAGTATAGAAGATTATTATTATTATTTTTAACCTTTTCTATCATTTTTTTTAAGAAAGCCCCTTTCTATCATGTAAAGCCAGAAAATGTAGAAAACGAAAGTGGGTAAAAAAAATAGTGACGACAAACAATATTTTAATGTGAAATATTTACACATCAATATAATCAAGATATTTAATTGTTATTATTGTTGTTGTGTCAACATTGTTATTATTATTATTAGCACTTAGAGGGACACGAAACACTTCGTGTCCGTCTATCGTATCTTTTTATTGCATTAACATGTATAAGTTATTAACATTGCTTTTTAATAAATTTTGATTGTGCTTAAATTATAGGTGTAAATATTTGTGACTTTTAAATTGTAAAAAACCAAATTTAAATTTTTAAATGACGCCAACAATATAAAAAAAATATATAAATCTTATCTTTTTCGATGAGTAAACAATATAGAATTTTGTATGCAAATTTATTTAAAGGGATAATTGAAAATTAAAAACTCAATTCAAAACCATGTATTCCATTTATATAGTATATATAGATACGAGGGTAATGATTAGTTTTTTAAAAAGAGGTGTCAAATGCTATATATGCTAAAAACAAGAAAGTGATCAATCAATTTTCTATTTGGTACAGGCAAATGAGAATAAACATGACTGAAATTCTCAAGTTTTTCTATACTATAATCATATATCTTTTCCTACTTCATGTTGTAGCCAATGATTTACGTAAGTCGTTTTTATTACCCTCTCAAATTTTATTTTTTATTTTATAAACAATTTTTCATCCATTTTTATTTACCTTATTGTTTATATTATAGCGTTTCCCATATGTCAAAAAGATGAAGACTGTCTGGAATTTTGTGCTCCTGATGAAGTGGCTAAGTGCATTTTGAATATTTGCTTTTGTTTTTAATAGTTAAGTTGACAAATAATTTAATTACTTCTAAACTCATAATTATATTTCTACGTGTTGTTACTCTTATGTTTTCTTGCATAATTAAATTCTCTCTCACTATCCTAAATTGTGTATGATTAATATCAGATTTCCATCCACTGAGCGTAATTTCAATTTTATGCATAAATGTTTTCCTAGAATACGTTCGTAGCAAAGTCCTCATCAAACATTTTTTTTTTTGCAGTTTACTTCAAATCCTAGAACCATAAAATATATCCTTTTAATATTTTGTACAAGAAAATATAGAAAAAGTTTGCATTTTGAGACTTTTAACTCGTACCTTGCACAAGAAAATATAAAAAAAATGTTTTAAAAATGTCACTTTTAAGGGTCGAACTCGTAAATTGGCCCGTCGTTTAAAATATGTTGTCATTGCGGCAAGGTGTAAATTGTTAAAATATGTTACAATATATTACATATATGATTCATATTTGAAGAAACAAGGTTTACGGTCAATTGTTGAATCATTTTTGATTGGTAATATGTCCTTTTTCTAAGCATAGGAAAGGATGTACATGCAAAAGGACTCCGATACCAAAGTCAAGAAGTGTGCTAGTAAGTAGCTATTGAGTGACTCTCATGAGATATGGTGATCATACTTGGGGGGAACGATCATCTGTTTATAGTAATCTGCTATAGTTGTGCACTCCTATTGGTGGTCAATTTTACTCTTGAGATTGCTTTAGATATTCTTTAGTTTGTTTAGGGAAACTGAAACAAGATAGGCGAGGGTGCATTTCTGATCCGAATTCGTTCTCTAATGCTAGGAAAACTTGATGTTTATCTAATTGCGTGTTGATGCTAAAAATAGTGGAACTCATCCATGTTGTTAGATTCTTGATGTGAAGTCGAGACAATCTTATGGATATTATAGGGGATAAAGCTCCACATTACATCATGCATTATGCTGAGGTGAGAACCTCAAATAGTTTGTCTTTTTGGGCCTCGTTATTGGGACTTTCAAGGGGGGATTTATTTTTGGACTCCTTATGAGATGACTAAGTTGATCCTTTTACGATAATACCATTACACAAACCCCTTAAACCATTAGTTATGTTAACAGATTTAATGAGTCTAAAATGTTAGAAATTATAGGGTTAATAGGTTTTATCCCCGGCCATTTGGATGAAATTTGGTTTACCTTCTGTAAAAAAAAAGTTTGAGATCCCGCTTATAATTTGAAGATTTTTTGGTTTTTAATCATGGGTCCATCTGACTAGGTAAAGATACTGATGTGGCATGTTGAATGGATATTTTTAATGATGTGGTATTTTTTTTGAAGGAATTGATGATGTGGCTTGTTGAGTTGGTTTTTTTAGTTATTTTAAATTATTATTTTTTTCAATTTGATTTTATTTATTGAAACATTTCTTAAAAAACAAATAATATGAAGGAAAAAAAAAGGTTAATAGTGTTTTACCCACCTGTAATATAGATTATTTTTGTTTAATGCAATTAACTCTAAAAAAACAGTAAAACTTAAAAAAGAAAAGAGCTAAAACAAAATCGTAGCAAAGCATTAGAAACACTACCTTAATCCAAAAATTATCAAATTCATCCTTTCTTCTTCAACATTGTTTCATATTCTTCTTAGGTCTTGCCTTTCCTAGAAACCATGAACAATAACACTAGTGGAAGCTTCCTCTAACCCACATGATTAGAATAAAAAAGACAGTGAAAAACCATAACCCTTTTTTTTTCCTCCATCACAATGATTTATCATAAGAGATGGAAGGAAAAAAAAAAAACTTCCTCGCTGCCATTGATCTTGTTTATTTTGGAATTCCAATTTTCTTCCGTGTCTTATTTCTTCTCTACATCCTTGGGATCTTTTGCAGAAACCATCCAACCTATAAAAAAGAACAACAAAAATAATTAATATTTTTTTAATTCAACCCCTTTGTAAATCCCTTCATCCATTCCTTATTTATTTATTTATGGCTTAATTGAAACTTTGGTCCCCTAACTTATTTGTTGTTTTCGTTTTGGTCCCATAACTCTAAATTTTTCCTTTTGGGTCCCTTATATCCGGTATGTCAGTCAAATTGATCTATGTCAATTAACTTTAACCCCAAATGTATTAGACCAACATTGTAGGTGGTTCATCATAGACCTTATTAATTTTTTAATTTCAGCTCTTTGATCTATTTTTCAAATAGAGAACCGTTGGATTTTATAGGTCTATTAGATCTAACAATGGACCATCAACACCGAATTTTATTTTAATTTATTCTTCTTCTTTCTTCCCCTCCTTCATCATCTTCATAAGCATCGTAATCTTCATCAAACACAACCCAGAAAAGAAAAGAAAAAACATACACATACTCCACACTTGATCTCACCACGACATCACCTGCATCACCAACAAGTTCATCATCTTCCTCAAACAAACACAGCTCATTCAACTACAACAAATTCATCAGACATGTCTCTTAGATCTTTGCCACTGCTACTTTAATAAAAAAAACTATATGAACCAAATAAGTAAATTAAACTATATTTATTTGTTCGTCATTCAACTACAACATTTATTTGTTCCTCATTCATCTCAGATCTTGAATTCATAAATTAAAGTAACTGCAAATCACACCCTTCAGCAACTAAACCTTCTAAGTACATACCAACTGTGTTTTTTCCTTGTCCCTCTGTTTGGTGATGTGAATTTGCCCTGTTCAGAGTTTCTTGCAGCGCCACAACCCACCACCATACCAAAATCTGTTTTTTTCGAAATCTGTTTTTTCCGATTTCAATCTCCTCCGACATTGTTCCTTTCTCGTTCACGATCTCGAATTTCTTATCCAAATCCGCCGGGGGTGGAGGTGGTGGTGGCGAATGTTATGTTAGGTTAGGGTTTTTCTTGATTGATTAGGGTAGAAATATTGAAGATTTGGTTGTAATTTTAGGGAAATTGAAACTGCTTGATTCGTACTCAGATCTGGTCAGGGTTTTGTGTGAAGATGAGTTGTTGGTAACCATCAAAACAGTGTTTACACGAGCAGAAGAAAATGATGGAAATAAAGAAGAAAGTAGCGATTTTGAGAATGATGGTTGTTTTCAAAGCAACCATTTCATACTTCGTTTATGGATTGGAATATGATGGGTTTGAGTCAAAATCCTTCCTTTGCCATTGCTACTTTAATTTTTGAATTCAGCACATCTGAGATGAATGAGGAACAAGTAGAGTGTGTTTCATAAAACAATTAATTTCATGAAACAGTTTTCCTTTACTTTTTCTGGGCTTACGATGAAGACGAAGGAGGAAGAAGAAGGAAAGTAAAAAAATAAAATAAATGGTGTTGGTTCACTGTTAGATGTCATAGACCTACAATCAAACGGTTAAAATCATATCAAGAGTATTAGACATTAAAAAAACTAACTGCGATGATCTACTTAAGCGACCTCCTGTTCGCTTAAGCGAATAAGTTCTAGGGAGCACCGAGACCTTCGCTTACAAGGACGCTTTGAGTACGCTTTTGGAAAAGCAGATGTTCGCTTAAGCGAACAGGAGGTCGCTTAAGCGTACACAATGTCGAGAGCAAAGGAAAGTTCGCTCACAAGCCCGCTTATGGTTCGCTTGAGAGAATTTCATCAACTTCAGAGGATAAGGTCCCCACGTGGCAGCTTCTAATTGTCGAGTGGAAGATTTTCTAGTTGTTCGCTTAAGCGAACAGCTGGTCGCTTAAGCGAACGAGCACAAATTTGGCCATATAAATAGCTTTCTCTTCTCTTTCCAGCGACATTATTACATTGTTTTTGATATTTTTCTGGTTTTAGAGAGACTGTGGCTTTTCTAGAGAGAGAAACACAAAGCAAGGTAGTTAAGAGTAAATTCAACCCAAGATTTGTTGAGACATCATGGATCTAGGCATTGAATCTTCATCTTTTCTTCATCCTTTGCAAAGCTATCATAGACATATGTAGCTACATCTACCCTTGTGCGTTTTGAGGTATTCAAACAAGCTATTATGTAATCTTTTGATCATTTAATATATGGTTCTAGCTATTTATTCAATATTGTTGTTATTCTTGCATATAATGTTTTATTGAGATTTGAAATGATATGGACACATACTTTTGAATCTAGAAATAGAATAACAATCTATCTTAAGTTATCACTCTAGATATGGATGTTAATATTTGATAATCACTTTTAATCTAGAACTTAATGCTTTTGGGTAATTTAATCGGTTGGGAAATCGTCGATTAAACTATCCAATCGACTTTGTGATCGTTTAAATGTTTGAGAAATCGATGTTTAAACGATCCCTTAGAAATAACGATGTCATTTGGACACGAATGATATTGTCGAGTGATTGTGATAATATCGTTTAAAAAGCTAGAATCTTTTATTTGATCGAGAGATTTCAGCTATTACGCTTGGTTGATGTCTCTGATCCCAAGCGAAATAGCCCTATCTCTTCTCGTTTTACTTTTATGTCGAATAGAACAATAGTTTTACACAAACAAACAATTTATACCCAAACACTTAACGTGATGAATATTGTGAAAATGCTTATGAAATACGCAACTCCCTGCGGAAACGATCCTATTATACTTACGTGTAAATAGTTTATGACATGTAAATATCTTACATCAACGCGTCTATGTGAATTGGATTTGGACTGTTGAATATGTGAGAGTTTGTGTTGTGGATTGGACCTTTTTTTTGGATTTTATAAAAGAAAATGAAAATAATTAAAAAAAAAAAAAACTATGCTGACTTTGGACTTATCTTAAAAAAGTAATTAAAAAACAAATAATGA
>Ga0315915_1009088_pt1 | contig 11413 bp, 4 predicted proteins | sample MpolbnodulesMG_FD_207738 | JGI IMG/M metagenome (GOLD analysis project Ga0315915, IMG submission 207738) | Medicago polymorpha root nodule microbial communities from Los Angeles, California, United States - branched nodules | ecosystem: Host-associated > Plants > Roots > Nodule | place: USA... | reverse complement strand
TGGAATTTCATGTGTGCAGTGATTGCCACGTCAGCTAATTAGTGACGTGGCAGTGATTAAGTGGGAAGAGGGACGAAATTTTAAATGATTAAACAATGCAAGGGTAAATCGCCAGAATTAGCGATTACAGGGACGAATTTTTAAATGGCGCCTATTTGCAAGGACTAAACATACCTTTAAGCCTTTATTGAATAAAATTAGTGTATATCGCACCACTTTAAATGAAACTCGCTTTTTAAAAAGTGTGGGACTCGCTTTGATACAAACCAATTAAAAAGTGAGTGTTCAAGAAATTGTTGAAAAGAGAATGTTGTTGACACTACTCAAGTTTCAAATGATACGTAAGTGAATTCACAAATCGCATCTGTAAGAAAAAAAGGAGTTTAGCTATTGGAATGTTGATCGATTAAACCTGGTTGGTAACTTAGTATTGATCAATTAAACCTGGTTGTTAACTTAATAATCTTGAGAATAAATTAAACCTAAGATACTTGTGGCATTGATTGAAGATGTCAATACCTAAATATACAACAGCTAACCTGAAGCATATTTCCTTTAGCAGCCAGTTTCATCACAAACATTTTGGTGAATGAATAAAAGACATACGGCATAAAATACCCTACCCATTTAGTAAAAAAAGGTCTGGTAACCTGCGATTCCAAGTATTTGAGATGAATACAAATAATGACAAGTTTCAACTACTACTAGTCTAATACTGTTAAAAAACATGATGTTGCTGCCGAATAGTAGTAGTCGTGGTAGTAATTAAATGAATTCATATCCTAAGTTCAAATAAACTCTTAATAATAATTTCCTAAAATATTTTCCAAGAATAAAAATATAGCAGTTTCTTCTTGAATGGACTCAGTTTAAGTTCTTTTTCTTTTTTCGGTACAAGTGTTTTGATTTCTAAACGAATATATGTGCTTCACCTAGATTTCTATAATAAGTACAAACATTTTTCATAAAGAAATCGATGCTACTCTATGAAGGGATTACGAGTTTTTGGAAAGTCAAAGAGTTGTGCAGCAGATGAACTTATTATGCACCTATATAACAGGAAGATCAACAGACCCGACCAATGAAGATATACTGGAAAATATTTCATCCATGATTTGGCAATATTTCCCTTTATTTTAAACAAACCTCTTCTACTTACCAGATCTGGTTAAACCTTTCTACTTATCAGATCTGGTAAAACCATTTACTTCTGATATAAACTCTACGCATACTTTGGTCAGTCATTTAATCATGACCCCTCACCCACGAGGATAGAACATCATCAAATTCAACCACTCGTGGAACATAGATCTTTGACAAATTATGCAAAATAATACAAGGAACACACAATGTACACCTGAAAATAAACAATTATTTAACTATGTAATCTGAATATCAGTCTCATTCAAGCCATCTCATAAAAGGTACAAAATTTTGCATTTTCTGTATCAGTGACTATGCAAGTTTGATAGGTAGTCAGGATCCAGTCTGATGTCGGCCAAAATAATCATCATGTACAAACCTCCACCGCATCTCAATATTTCTAATAATGCAGTAATGCATGGTTCAACTTGCATTATAATCAGACAACACTAAATGCTGACTGTAAGGTAGATGAAAACCGAGAGGCAATTGTCTGAGAGGCAAATTGTTGAATCTGCTTCTTAGCATCTGAAAGAAAACCAGCAATTTGTTGTATTAATTAAAAGTTACTAAATTGACCAGCATGCAAAGATGAAACAATAAACCAATGTGAGGATATGATGTGAATCTAGGCTTAGAGAAACTCCTGAGGCATGAAAGTTTTCATACATATTGATGTCATTTGAATGAAACACAAAAGAAAACAAGAGGATCCAGAGTTCGCAATCCCATAAACAGGGTACTATAAATTGAATGTCTACTTATGCCTTTCAAGAGATAATCGCCCAACTAAAACAATGGCCGTAACAATAACATCTTTCAATTTCCTGGGAATATAAAACGAATGCCTACTTATGCCTTTCAAGAGATAATCACCAAACTAAATGGTTGTGGTTCCCACCACAGATACAAGAATGCAGCTAACAAAGCATCAATAGCATAGAACTGTACATAGACATACAATGTATAAGCATTCAAAACATCTTTGAACCAAATATATCAAGCCCATCCTTGGGAAATTACAAATCAGTGATCAAATTAGTCATGTTAAGGTGTAGTTGGCAAATACAATCATAAATTTCCATTTGGTACATGCATTTAGTAGTCAGGTATCCCTATATGTCAGCAACTTTACACGAAATGGGCAGAATGCACCAAACTATAGTTAGAATTTTCAATATTTCAAAATGAAAAAAAGAAACAGGTGAAACAAGATAAGATTTCAAGACTTTGAGATGACATGTTATGTTGCACGTCATAAATCAAAATAAGTTTTGCACTGAAAAGTTAAATATCTTAATATTCAAGACAATTCCATCAACCTAAACCAATTCTGCAATATAAAAGAAGAAAAACATTTTAAGAACATTATCAATAAATTTGCACACCTTTTTTGCATTTGGTAAAACCAACGATATTGGCAATGCTGAGGGTCAAACAAACTCCTACAACAAGGAGATAATCAGCCTGAAGCCTTATGAGGGAGAATATTGCCAACATAATCCACAGTACTGCCTGTAGAACCATACAAATAAAAAATCATTTATTGTGCCAATTACCAGAGAGCACAATTTTGCTATTTTTATGGCAGCATGTGGGCAATCAAAACTGCAAGATAAAACCCCGCCGTGATAATTGACAGAGCTATTTTACATCCATATACAAAGCATAAAGAAAATTTATCACTTTAGCTGGTACACGACAATACATACACTTCCTGAATAAGTCTTGTCGGGTTATAACATCATATTAATTGAACTCCCGAAACAACCACAGTTTGACTATAACAACATAAATAAGCACCTAAGCAAAACTGAACTATCGCTGCATGCTGTAAGTAATCTATATAATCTCTTACCGCAAGGTAAAGGGTCCACCAGAAAAGCCATGAATCTTTCTTGTTCATCCTAGCCAATGACTGCAGTGAGAAAAAAAAATACACAAGATTCAGGCATGTATGAACAACTTGAAACCCATTCTCATGCTAATCAGGTTCAGCAGAGTCGAAAAGTGATGGAGATATAACAAGCCGGTTTGGATTAGCTTATTCCAACTTGTCTACTACAAAAGCACTCGTGATACTGCTTGGGAGTGTTTACGGAAACAGTTTATAACATGTCCATTTGTTGTTTTCAGCTAACTATCATAAACTCTCCACGATGGCTTGTGTAAAAAAAGTTTGACAATGTTTTTTCTGTTGTTATAAAAATAGCTTGTACATAAGCACTTGTATGATAAGCTCGTATTCAATAAGCGCTTAATTAAGTAGGATATCCAAAAAGGCCCTATTTCAAAAAATATATTACACCCTTGAAACTTAATCAAAACAAAGAACACTTACATCTTGATCAAGGCATTCAAATTTCCAAACACTCTCACCAAGATCATCAATTTCATTCCACCATCTCATCCCAACTAAAATTCTTCCACTGACATTCTTAACCACCCAAAAATCAAGAGCAGCAAGAAGAACAGTCACCACAAAAATGATAACAAAGTTATCAACAAAGAGCGCCGATAGAATGTAAAATGCCAACGCCGCAGCCTGTCAAATACAAAACACAACAAATTTTACATCGCAAATAAAATAGTGCATGTATCTTATATAACAAAACAAAAAATTATGAAAAGAAATGAGCATAATTGATTAAACTAAACCTTGAAAAGAACATGAAAGAAACAAGTCCTTGGATTGGAGTAGTTTTCAACTACGGACTGCACAAAAAGGAAAATCACACGAATCTTAATTAATTATACTTATACTAATTACACAAATCGTTAGAGAAAATGAAATAATTGAAACCAGATCTAAGAATGGTTGAATTTACCTGGTTGGGATCCATGTGTGAGCTTCAGAGAGAGAATGAACGAAGCTTGTGAGGAATTAAAGACGATGGAGCATGCCAGATCTTACACCTTGCTGAGATTTTTCGATCCAAAAGTTTGTTAGATTAGCGAGGAAGATTGGTTACTTTCTATGTTGCTTGAATAGACTAAAGGGTCCTTTTTTTTTTCTTTCATTTTTTAATTGTTAGAAGAAATGCACAGCAACAATGTTTTTATATGGATTGGGCTTTACTAGTATTAACTAAATTTCTAAAGTAGTTGTTATCTGAACCTCCCCTTTTTCAATTACACTTTCACCACAGTCTTTCTCTTTCTCTAAAAAAGAAAATATTCCATCTAGGAGAATAGTTTGTAATAAGCTAGGTTTTGCAAGGTTTAAATATGTATTGATTAAAACAATTTAAGGTTTAGACTTATATTTAGGCTTCAGCTTTACATTTTTGAAAGTTTGGTATTGTCGGTAAGCCTACTTAAAAATATGTTTCATATGCATAAATAATATGAATTATGTTTAAATAAAGACTAATGAGCTAATAGAGTGATAAAATTAAACTTCATTTTTTTGGTTACAAATGGAAAAGAGAAAAAGAAAAGAAAAAACTAAAAAAAAAAAAAAAAACTTTAATGCCTAACAAAAGAGATGTCTAGTGCATCTGCAGGTTTAATTTGATTAATTAAACTTCATTTTGATACTTAACATTACATTTTAGAAAATAGACTATAAATGGTATTATATTTTGTAGATTATAACAATACATTTAGATGTGTGAAAAATTAACGTAGGCTAGCAAGTTTGAGTTATTGAAAACGGTTCACAAAATTCGTGGTTTATCAATCCTTGAGTTTTAGCATAGGTCTTTAGGTCATTGTTAGGGGATATATATGCTCTTATAAGTGGTACTTGGTAGGAGTAAATTCAAAATCTTTTACTAAAATTGCATGTGAAGTTATATTCATAGGATTATTAGTCAAGCGTATTTTATTTATTATTCATAAATCTAAGGATGAAACTCCTCAATTAGTTAGTAATATTATGATTCTTTTTTTTTTTTAATCAGTTAGTAATATTACGAGCCTGTCTTAATAAAGAAATTTGTATCTCTATTTTAGAGCCATTGAAATATTCGTTTAAAACCATTGCATTTATTTGTTTATCAATATTTGAAGTTTAAAGCGTCACTCTTGAGTCACTCCCAACCTCGTTGTCTAGAACATCACTTCATTGGAATTTAGACAATCGGTTAGTTTATAAATTATGAAAACCGATTCATTTATAAACTACTCTCTTTATCTCACAATTATTGTCTCTTTAACATTTTTTATTTTTCTCAAAATAATTGTCACTTTACAATACTCAATGCGACATTTATTATTTTTTTCCACTATTATACCCTTATTTATTGAATTTCATTCAACTTAACTACTCCACTAACTACAATTAATAAGGTATTTTGGTAAATGCTATTAATTTTACCATTGAAATCAACACAATTAATCATTTCCTTAATAATCGTGCATAAACCTTAAACGACTAATATTGTGAGACGGAGGGAGTAAAACTCAAGGATAAATAAACTATGAATTTTGTGAAAGTTTTCAATAATTCAAAATGGCTAGCCTACATTAGCTTTTCCTTCATTTAAATGTAATGTTATAAACTAGAAAGTCCGAGACAATGAATCAAATAGAGATGTGTTATTTGAACAACCATTTTGGTGACAATTTTTTGGACAACCATAAATTTATAAAGAAATGTAGGTATTGACACACAAAACAAAACAACAGAGAGAGAAAGTAAAAGTATAATATGAGTATGAGAGAGAAAGCTATCACAAAAGTTGTCATAAATTGATTGTTCAAATATCATTTCTCATCAAATAAGACTATAAATCGATTTTCCCCTGTTTTAGAAATAGAGTAGCGGTACATCTAAAAGGGAAAGAAAACGACTACTACATTTTTAGTCCAAAAATATTCAGTCATAAAAACCACACGAATATGGTTAATATTTGGCAAATAACATAACCCTTAATCTATTCTAATTATGAAAAAAATCCCAAACATGTTTACCACGAAGGACAATGTTAGAACGAGGAGAACATGGGTACGAAGACCTCCCCATAAACTTGTGTTGACTAATAGTACTTCAACTAACCACGCTAAGTGATATAATTTCAATTCTTAATTAGCTCTGCTCTGTAAATAGAGAACCGTCTATACATTTTATTTTACATATCTATTCAATATGATTTCTCTTGAGAATTCTCTCTCATTTCCAAGTTCTCAAGCTTCCAAATTCAATTTCCTTCACGATTTCAAGAATTCTAATAAACCCAGTGGCATTGTTTGCTGCCACAATGTCATATATAAAATAAAATATATAAGTCTAAATAAGATTTTCGTATTTGATTTTTTATTTAGGGAATGATTTTCGTTTGTGTTAGGTTTATAACATTTACCAACAATAATATGAGTTTGGTTTGTGATCAGTTTGTAACATTTATCAGCAAGAATAAAAGTTTCCTTAAAAAGAAACAAGCATAAATTTTTTTATCTTTTTATTGCTCCTCCTTTATTTTATATTCTTTTTTCTTGTCTTTTATTTAGGGAAAAATAAAATCTATTTGTTTTCCTTTTCTCCTATTCAACCTACATAATTAACTAAATATAGAAACGATCAGGGTTGAAATTAGAACGAATACTTCGTTTAAATATTTTTTTTATATATGCTTGCATATATAAAGACAAGTTTGACCATAAAATGAAAAATGGTGAATGTAAACGGGTTAATGGTGGAAGATAAATATGGAAATAAATAAAATCACATTCCAAATAAAAGTATTTCATTCATAATATTAATGATTAATTTATAGCTCTGGAATGACATACTTAAAATGGAAAATTAAGAAAACTATCGAGGACTCGTATAAAACTAAGGTCCTCCTAATTAAACAAAAATCCGAAAAGCTTAAAAAGGAAATGAAAAACTAAGAAGGACTCCTATTTTGGTTATTTATCATTTTTAAATTTATTTATGAGTCTAATTCCTATTGATTTTAAAATAAATTACCGAATTTTTTTTCAATTCTTCGAAATCAAAAGTAATATAGATGGCTGGATCTCACTTTTTGCTATAGAATTAAAGTGTAAAAACTCTCAACTCTCATTTCAATTAATTAATTGTAGTTGTAGCTAATACAATCAAAGTTATAGAGAATCAAGGTAACTCGAACTATTCACTTATTCACTTCAACGGGTGAATTTTTATCAATTAGATTGGTTGATAAAAAAAATTAGCAAAAGCACCGAAAATAAATACAAATATTGAAAAAATTAAGATATTCTAAAACAAAAATATGTCCATTCATAATAATTACTGATAATAAATTACAGCATTGGAATGGCATACTAAAAAAGGAAACCAAAAACTAATAAGGACTCATAAAATAAAGGTCCTCCAAATTCAAATTACTAAAATCCGAAAAGCTTAAAAAGGAAATGAAAAACTAAGAAGGACTCCTAAAAATAAGGTCCTCCTAATTATTAAAAAAGATGTAAATTTTGATTATGCTTGATCCTCTAATTAAATATCACAGAAGATCACGCGGCTAATAGTAAAGCAAATCACGCTAATTAAGCGGCAGATGGAGCAGGGACAATCTTCAAATCAGAAGCTTTCAAAATTGCTGAAGCTAAGTGATTTGCATTAACAGGTTGCTTGTAGTCCAAACTCTCATCTTCATATACATCCCACCACTTCTTCACCAACATCTTTATGTCTTCTCTTTGCATATTCTCCTCCACTCCAGTGTACCTCCAAGGCTTAGACCCCTACACCATCACACAAATTATAATTAATTAACCAAATTAAAGGACATTTAAGGGTTGATTACTAGATTGGTAATATTAAAAACTTACTGCTGCACAGTAATGAACAACTTTGACTTTCTCAAGTTCAACATTCTCAGGATGACGCCACAACATGGCCAGCACAAGATTGTAAACATTTGGAATTGGCTTATATTTGTCCTTGAAGTACATATTCAAAAAGTCCTACAAAAGATATATACATATATGGTTAGTTGTTAGCATGATAATCAAATCCAAGGTCACAACAGATATTTATCAAGTAAAATACCTGCTCAGCAAAGGAAGTTGGCTCAGTGACTTGGAGTTTTTGAAGAAGATCATGGTAAGTAGCCATGTTTGGTTCATAAACAAACATGCCAGCATTGAAATAGAGAGGAGGTTTGGGCCCAAAATTAGTAGGCCACTGAACCTTGTCAGGGCACTGTTGACAGTAACCGATTTCATATTGATTGGTATGACGCCAGGAGGCCTCACAGAAGCAATCCATCACAGCATAGAAATAGTTGTTTGGCAAGTCAAATAGGTGATCAATGTTTTCAAAAACTTGTATGTCACCATCAAGGTAAATCATCTTGTCATACTCCTCAAACTGCAATATTCATTTTGCAATTAAAACGTAATCTCAAATCAATCTTAATTACAGATGGTAATTAATGTAAAATGTTAAAACAATAAGGGATACATTTTTAGAAAGTTTGTATTTGAAAATAATAATCACGAATCAAGCTTATAAATGGTAATTAGTGTATGAATTTATTTTTAGAAAGTATATATTTCAAAAGTAAAATAGACATAACAAGGGTGCGAAATAATTGGATCTGAGTGTAATATCAAATAACACTAAGAAAAACTATGCTGCGTTTGTTGTACATCTTACATGCAAAATTAACTAGAAAAGTTAAAAGAGTGAGAGAGATTGCTTACAGCCCAAATACGTAGCTTGGAGTAGTTGATGACATAATAAGCCATAGCAAACTGAGTTTGGTTTTCAGGAGGGTAAACCGGTTCAATCTCTCTAACAATGCAACCTTGAGAGGTGAGAATATTTCTATGTTCCTGAGGAACATCAGGTAACATTGCAACCACAAGAGGGTACATGGTTTTGACCTTACGGAGACCTTTGGCTAAGCCAACAACACCCTTCACATAGTCACCATTTCCAGCAAGGAAGGTGACAAAGGCACGTTTTGTGGCCTTAGATTGAGTGTTGGTGATGTTGGTTGCAGCGGTTATGATATCAGGAGACATGGTTTCTTGTGAGAGTTGTTTGGTTAACTGAAAAATGTTTGAAAAGCTGTAAACTTTGAGACTGACAAAGAATCTTTGTGATTGTTCTGTTGGTTGTTTTGTTGCGTTGGTTGGAGGAATGTTGTATGGTTGCTTATATAGAACTTTGAAGGGTATTTTCGACATTGACACATAGAAGTAATCCAACGGTTCAATAGATGATCTTAGATTTAGACGGTTGTGGATGACTTTGCATTGATTAAATATATTAAGAGTAAAAATAAGAATAAGAATTATCAAGTCTTATTGTCAATTAACGCCGATATTATTGCAGAATTTTTTTTTTGACTAATACATTGAATGAAATTCTGATATAACTCAATCATACATGAATTATTATTAGCATTTCAATTTGATTTTATTTTATTTTAATTCTAAAAGTAGAATTTTGAATATTTTATTGATGGTAATAGAGTCTATGAAACGAACAAGATAAAAGAAAGAAATATTAATTTGATTTTTAAGCGTTCGATTTTCAAAAAATTATGAGCTAAGTTATGTGATGACAAATTCTAGATATCGTCATGTAAAGTTCGGTTTATAGACATGTTTCTCATGGTAAGAAACACTTTAATGGAATTTGGATATCATGTACTTTCTCCAGTCTCAAATGTAAGTAACTTTTCACTTTTTAGATTCATTCAATAAGTGATGTATGTAGTCTATATTATAAACCACATACATTATTTATTGAATGAACCTAAAAAATAAAAAGTTTCTTATATTTGAAACCGGATGAATTATTTGAATAATTGGGCAGCAACATAACTTTGTATAGGTCATCATTTAACCTCTTAGATGTTCGGAAATGATTTTATATATAGTTTATTGTCATCATTTTTTTTCGTATGATTTTTACGGTAACACTTCTTATGCTTTGATTGTTCGTTTTAATATATATATATATATCATTACTTTGACCTTTAAAAAAAATCAAATACTTTTTTTTAAAGAAAAAAATTGAATACTTAATTAGAGTTGTTTATTTTGTCAATTGACCGTAAAATCTTGAGATAAAAAAATATCAAATACTTGGCAACCATATCAAAATTCTGATATGCTTTTTTTGGCAGCAAAAAATAATAATTTTTAAAGAATTATATTGTATTTCAGTTGACAAAAAAAACTTGAGATATTTGATATTATCATGTCGGCACGTAAAAAACACTAAAGGAATGGATCCACCAAGAGTGGCCAGATGATGTTAAAGTGGTGGCTAGGGGGCCATGTTGATATTGAATCAAATAAAAAACACAAAAAGACAATTTATTAATAAATCATAAAATATTAATTCTAATTCGAGTCGACAAATCATAAAATATAGATTATGAAAAAAGTGAATCATATATCTCCAACAAGTCGGTCCTAGTTTTTCCTCTCTAAGTTTTTTCTTTCAGTTTCTTCATTGAAAAGTGGTTTTGGGTCAACTTTTGACCTGAAATCACCCCTCCTAATTACACATGGCTTTTTACATAGATCTAATTTTTTTTTCCTTCTGATTTCGTCACCCGAGTGTGATGGTGGTGTGTTGTTCATCGTCTTATGCAACGTTGTTTGATTTTCCGTCTTGTTGCAGTGTTCATTTGATTCATATTGAAAGATCGATTATTCAATCAAAAATTTGGACGTCAACGTTGCAGATCTGGCGACATGAGTATTCCGGTCATTTTAATTTTATCATATATTTTTGTAAGCATTATGCCGTTATATGTTATTAAATTGGATGTTGTGAGTTTGTTCGCAGATTCATCCTTTACGTTTTCAGCAGTATTGAATGATGTATCTGTCGATTTGAATGAATGAATATCGTTTTGTTTTTGTTAAAAAAATCATAAAAATAAAATGGCAATAAACTCACTTTGCCACGTCACTTGTGGGATTTAGAATTTTACACATTAGCATGCATTTTCAATTATGCATGTAAATTATTTTTTAATAGATTTAAAAATGATTTTACCATAAATTTTAAACAAATATTATGATTTCAAGTTATGAAAAATTATAAGGAGTTGAACACATCAACTCAATACAGCACAGCAGCAGTGTTATATTATTTCTATATAGAGAAAGTCTTGTAAAATAATAAATTAATACTCGGTAAATTAATAAACTCTCTAAAATAATAAATTTGTCCGGTCTCGACTTGGGCCAATGTAAAAAATTGACAAACTCGATAAAATAATAAGATAATAATTTTTCGGGAGATCCCTTTATAATTTTCGGTCCCAAGAAAATCATAAATTAATAATTCATAGAAACTGAAAAA
>Ga0315915_1009087_pt1 | contig 11414 bp, 7 predicted proteins | sample MpolbnodulesMG_FD_207738 | JGI IMG/M metagenome (GOLD analysis project Ga0315915, IMG submission 207738) | Medicago polymorpha root nodule microbial communities from Los Angeles, California, United States - branched nodules | ecosystem: Host-associated > Plants > Roots > Nodule | place: USA... | reverse complement strand
AAATGTTCATCCCTCTTCCATACGATCCCAGTTCTTTGACTGTAAACTCATCACTCTCAATGCGATGATCAAATATTGGTAATAAGCCTTGTCAGATAATGAGTGTGTTTTGACATCTTCATTATCCACGTGGATAAAACTTAAGAAGTCATGTCAGATAATAGGTGTCTTTTGACATTCATGTTACCCACATGAAGAAAAAAAATTACCACATATTTATCATCACAAGTTGTAAATTAAAAGATCTAAACAAGATACCAAATGCACCATTATTCCAAAATCTTTTGATTGGTAAGAATTAATTGCAATCGGTTATCTCAATGCAATGATCAAATATTGTAATAAGTCTTGTGGTACCTCTTGAAATCCTCATTATCAATTTAGTTCCTAATGTGACTAAAATTTAAAAGATTCAAAAACCTTTTTGAAATATTGATAAAGTGAAGAACTTAATTGAGAGCAAATTACAAAATTAAGGCCTTACTCCAAAATTAATACAGGTTTTTGGTATAGTATTTTCTTATTTCATGTGGCAATATTGGTTCACAAATTTATATTAGTATTCGAAAGAAGAGTAAAACATCAAGGACCGCATAGCGCAGTGGATTAGCGCGTCTGACTTCGGATCAGAAGGTCGTGGGTTCGACTCCCACTGTGGTCGGGTGATTTTTGTTCTTTTTCAACTATTTTATTTTTTGTTGCATCAAACGACGTCGTCGACATTCACCTATCTTACTCCAAATAGGGTTTATCGAATTACACAGAACCGAATCAGAGTCGAGATTGGAACCAAAAATCAAAATGAGTTCAGTAAAGAAACGCGAATCAAACGGTGCAACCATTAACAGAGAAACCGAAGATCAATTGATAGTAACACCATTAGGAGCTGGAAACGAAGTAGGTCGTTCATGCGTCTACATGACCTACAAAGGCAAAACCGTATTATTCGATTGCGGTATTCATCCTGGTTACTCCGGCATGGCTGCACTTCCTTACTTCGATGAAATCGATCCTTCAACCGTCGATGTTCTTCTCATTACTCATTTTCATTTGGATCACGCCGCTTCTCTTCCTTATTTTCTTGAGAAAACCACTTTCAAAGGGAGAGTGTTCATGACTTACGCCACGAAAGCTATTTATAAGCTCCTTTTGTCTGATTATGTTAAAGTCAGTAAGGTTTCTGTTGATGATATGCTTTATGATGAACAAGATATTAATCGCTCCATGGATAAAATTGAGGTTAGCTTCCCTCCCTTGTCCGCTTTTTACTGCGTTAATGTATGAGTTACTTCTGTTTCTGGGAAATTTTGGTTTTGATTTTCAATTTATGGAATTTAGGGTTTTAATTTGTTATGATGCATGTTATTATGATAATGTTTATGTTTGGTTATGTGGTGATAAAAATTGATTTTGAGTGAATTGATTCCGGCTAAAATTGAGTTGAAGGTTAGGTGATTTATGTTTGGATAATTTTATTTACCAGTGAGTTGAGCAATAAATTTGAGTGTAAGAATTAGAAGCTACAGTTTCTAGCCTCAAGTAGAATCAATTATGGAGCCAAAGTCAATTCTACTTTAGAGGAACCAAACATGTCAAAACCAATTATATACCTCTACAATTTCTGCAGGTTAATGACTTTTTAGGGTTTTATTTTCAAATGCATCTTTTCTTTGGTGGTTATTTGAAATAGTTATTCACTGTCATCATGGATGTATTTGTGAAAGTTAAGCATAGTACATACTCACTGTAATCTTTGGTGGTTATCAATAACGAGTAATCATGGTTAATGACTTTTTGGGTAATGCATATGTGAAAGCAGTTATTATAAACTCTGTTAAAATACACAAGTAAGATTGTTTATGTTTTGTTTTTTAGCTTCTAAGTTTGAATATAAGTATGTGTTAAACGTAGTACTAATTGGTGACTGCAAGTTCCTACTACGAATTACATAGCTAATATGTAGAATATAAGGCAGGAATCAGCTCCTACAAATATAATACATTGATCTATAGAAACGTGTAAAATATATGGGCACCAGTTATGAGATTGGTTTTAAAATTATGTTTAGTCCATCTTATATTATGTAATTTTTCATTATTTTGTTGCATATAAACAAGTACCTAACCAGAGTGAGTTGCGGTGATGATAGAGTTGCATTTCTAGAGACAGAATCTAAGTGCGAACCTTAAATAAATACAATTAGTATTGATATTTCTGTGGACATATGCAAATATGCAGTGAGATATACACATGTTGTTTCTCAAATTACCCAATGTGAATAAAGTACATCGAGAATCTAGAAAATGATCATTGTAGAAGAGACAATGAGACATATACTTGTAGTTTGGCGCGGAGATAGGCTTGAATGAGCTGGAAAAAGCTTAAATTATCACAACACAAAATTATTTATTACACTATGTGACAATAAAGACAAAAACTTATATGGTTCAATATGTCTTCTCCTGTATAAAGTCCTACAACCTGCAACAATTTATCTTATGTCTTTTTATTACCATTTCCAGAATTGCAACGGATAAATCAAATGTTCTGCAATTTCTTTCTGTTATTATTATACTTCTACATGTTTATAATTCTCATGTTGCCCCATCAAGCGAGTGCATTTATGTAACTTTTCTTCATTGTCTGAAAAACCACACAACTCCACATTATCAAGTGTTCAACAATCTATTCCCAAACCAATGCATCATACACAGTTTTCTTCAATTGCCGTTGAATTTAGGGTTTTATTTTAGTTTTTGAACAATAATTATTGTAATGTCTATGTTTTTTGGCTCTTAATTTGAACATACATGTTAACAGTAATAGTAATTGGTGACTGCAGGTTATTGATTTCCATCAAACGGTTGAAGTGAACGGTATCAGATTCTGGTGTTACACTGCAGGCCATGTCCTTGGTGCTGCTATGTTTATGGTTGACATTGCTGGTGTTCGAGTGCTGTATACAGGAGACTATTCACGCGAGGAAGACAGACATCTTCGAGCTGCAGAGACCCCACAGTTCTCCCCTGATGTCTGCATTATAGAATCAACCTATGGTGTACAACACCATCAGCCTCGGCACACCCGAGAAAAACGCTTTACTGATGTTATTCATTCGACCATATCTCAAGGGGGCCGTGTGTTGATTCCAGCTTATGCCCTCGGTCGTGCGCAAGAGCTACTGTTGATCCTTGATGAGTATTGGGCAAATCATCCGGAGCTCCAGAATATACCCATCTATTATGCTTCTCCTCTTGCAAAAAAATGTCTGACTGTTTACGAGACTTACACCCTTTCAATGAATGACAGGATTCAGAATGCAAAGTCAAATCCATTTGCCTTTAAGCACATATCGGCTTTGAGTAGCATTGATATTTTTAAAGACGTAGGACCATCCGTGGTGATGGCGAGCCCTGGTGGACTTCAGAGTGGGTTGTCGCGACAATTATTTGATATGTGGTGCTCTGACAAGAAAAATTCTTGTGTTATACCTGGATATGTTGTTGAGGGGACACTAGCAAAAACCATCCTCAATGAACCAAAGGAAGTTACTCTGATGAACGGACTCTCTGCACCTCTCCACATGCAGGTGCACTACATTTCCTTTTCTGCTCATGCTGACTCTGCTCAAACAAGTGCTTTCTTGGAAGAGCTCAATCCGCCTAACATAATTCTTGTCCACGGGGCTGCTAATGAGATGGGGAGGCTCAAGCAGAAGCTCATGACTCAGTTTGCTGATCGTAACACCAAGATCCTCACTCCAAAAAACTGCCAGTCTGTTGAAATGTATTTTAATTCACAGAAAATGGCAAAAACCATTGGGAAGCTGGCTGAAAAAACACCGGAAGTGGGTGAAACCGTTAGTGGTTTGCTAGTTAAAAAAGGTTTTACGTATCAAATAATGGCACCAGATGATCTCCATGTCTTCTCGCAGCTATCAACGGCGAATGTCACTCAGAGAATTACCATCCCTTATTCAGGCGCCTTTTGTGTCATACAGAGTAGACTCAAACAGATATATGAGAGTGTGGAGCCGTCAGTCGATGAAGAATCTGGAGTTCCAAAGTTGCTAGTTCATGACCGTGTAACAGTTAAACATGAGTCTGAGAAGCATGTCTCCTTGCATTGGGCGTCAGACCCCATTAGTGACATGGTATCGGATTCAGTTGTTGCTCTAGTTTTAAATATCAACCGTGATCTTCCAAAAATAGTGGCCGAATCAGATGCCACAAAAATTGAGGAAGAGAATGAGAAGAAGACAGAGAAGGTTATGCACGCCCTCCTCAATTCACTCTTTGGAAATGTGAAGGTTGGAGAAAATGGGAAGCTGATAATTAACATTGACGGCAATGTGGCAGAACTCAACAAAGAAAGTGGTGAAGTTGAGAGTGAAAATGAAGGCCTTAAAGAAAGAGTGAGAACTGCATTCCGGCGTATTCAAAGTTCGGTGAAGCCAATTCCTCTTTCTGCACCGTAGTTCTTTCTTCTACCTATACTGTCTTGGGAGGATGAAATGCTAGTGCTTGTGACATTAAAACCGTTGAGGAGTACTAGTTCTCATGCTCCACTAACATGTAAGACAGTCGTCATAGCATGTAGTTACTAGCCATTAACATGAACTTTATTTAATTTATTGGCTGTAGCCCCCAGTGTCCTTTGTATTATTGCATTTTACCTTTTTTCATTTTCTTGTAATTCTGATATGATTAAATTTTGGCAGATACAGATATTTTGCTATCACATTGGTTTCAGTAAACTTTTTGGCGGGTGTTTATCAAACATAATTTTGAATGAACTTTTATAAAACTAATTTAGTTAAAAAGGACAAATTGTATGTTTGTTATGAATGTACACTCCACATAAGACAATGATGTATGACAGTGAATGAAGATGATGATCATTAGTTAGGGTGCAACTCGGACAGGGAAAGTGTTGGTGGGATGAAGAAGGATATGAATTTAGACTTAGTGGAGGAGACTCTGAATAGGACTAGGAGATGTTTTCTTCTCATGCTAACTAAATTGCTATTGAATTTGGATATGATTCTCTCCATAACTATTGAGGGTTTGACGGTGGATGAAATTAGAAGGGTAAGAAGAAAGTGTGAGAGTGAGGAAGAATGGAGATTTGATGTGGATGTGTTTGGAACATGAAATTTTTAAATCATGATGCAAGTTCTTTAGAGTTCAAACACAACATAAAATATGATATTGATATGTTGATAAAAATAAAAATAAAAGGTATATTTTAGAGTACGATAAGCTTTTTTTTTATTTATTTTTAATATTGCTCAAAAAAAAACTTTTTTTTAAAATGAAAACAAAATTAACTCATTTCATTCATCAACACATGTTAAATATAAGATGACGTATAATTAAAAATTTGGTCACCAGTAAAGAATAATGACGCGGATACAACTATTAGACCATCCACAATGGTGGGTGCTTAATCTATTTAACACCATATTAAATAAGCACCCCCATTGTGGAATATATATGGGTGGCTATGGAAGCACCCTCTCTCTCTTCATTTTTCATGGGTCACATTTAATAAATCTTAATAAAATAAATAAATTTTGTTGAAATGTAATTATATAAAATTATTTGTAAACCCTATTTAATAATTTCTTTTGAGGTGTTGGGTTGGAGTAAATTGTTGTTTATTAAGTGTTACGTAAAATGAGTGATGTGGATATATGAAATTAATTTAAGCACCTAGGTTAAGGTGCTCTATTGTGAACGGTCTTACATCCATGATGAATTCAATTAAAGCAATGCGAAAAGAATCTATTAATTCAATATTGAATAAGTTCTTAACTATTAATTATCAATTCAAATAATCAAAATTAACACACAAAATTGCGCAAATATAAACAATAGCAAACCAATCCTAAACCTTACTTGCAACAAATCGTTACCAACATGATATAGAAAGAAATTGATTCTTGAGATATCTTCAACAAGATCTTTTCATTGACATTCCGACAATTAAATTTGCAAGAAAAATCCCTTAAGCCTTTGGAGGAGAAAACAATCTCTCTTGCATCCTCTAGAATCTTGAACGACGTCACGAAATTTACTAACACACTTTTCTTAATTTATGTGAAAAAAAGGGAGGGGTACTTAAAATAAGAGGAGGTGGTATTAGTAAAATGAAGAATTCTAATGAAACTCGAAAAATAAGAAAAGGCCAGTTCTGCCCAACCCAAACCCAAACCCAAACCCGTCAGAATATTTATTTAAGCTGTTTTAGGGTTTCATCTTTCTCTCTTCGTGTTGCTAGGGTTCAACAAATTCTCCATTTCCTTCTCAGATTTCAAGGTTCCTTCTCTCTTCACCTCGATTCATCATAACATTTTACAGAATCGTAGTTAATTAAATTTATTGAATCACTGTTTTTGGATCCGATTTCATTATGCTTTTCTTTCGATTTTGACGTTTTTTTACAGGTAAAAGAGAGAAAAATGGTGAAATTCTTGAAGCCAAACAAAGCGGTGATCGTCCTACAAGGACGTTACGCTGGCAAAAAGGCTGTCATCGTGAAGAACTTTGATGATGGAACCCGTGAACGTGCTTACGGTCATTGCTTGGTTGCAGGGATCAAGAAGTATCCAGCTAAGGTGATCAAGAAAGATTCAGCTAAGAAAACTGCAAAGAAATCGCGTGTTAAGGCTTTTGTGAAGTTGGTTAACTATCAGCATCTTATGCCAACACGTTACACTCTGGATGTTGATTTGAAGGAGGTTGTTACCACTGATGTTCTTCAGAGTAAGGATAAGAAGGTTACTGCTTTGAAGGAGGCCAAGAAGAGGTTCGAAGAAAGGTTCAAAACTGGGAAGAACAGATGGTTCTTCACCAAGCTCAGGTTTTGAGTTAGCTTCTTGTTCGAAGCTTTTTTTTTATTGAATTTTGTTTAATTATTTGGATTTTTAGTGTTTTGGATTTTGTACTTTGGATTTGTTGGTACTGTTCTCTGCTAATCTTATAATGTTGGGATTTTATATTAGTTTTTGTATTGTTGATTTATTTGCGTAATTTGAATATCTGAGATAGGTTTAATTAAGTTGTTTTGAGCAACTTTTGTGCAAATTGGGTTTTGGAATGGTTCAGATTTCAACATGTCTTAATTTTATAATGCTTTTTTTGGTAGTGAATTTTTATTTGTGTTGAATATTGTGTGATTTGGAGCATTTTGAATCCCTAATTTTAACTATTTGGGTAAATTGGTTTTAGAGTGTTCAGGTTTTAATGGAGACCACTCTTTAATATAATCATACATGTCTTGATTTGTCCATTCACTAAGGAATCCTTTATTGTTGTTGTTATACAATTATGCTACATTAATGATTCTCTTTCGTAGTTGGAATTTTTGTGTTAAATATCTTCTACATCGGCTTATATGCTTTAGCTTAGAGGAATTTCTACAAATTGCTCTTTTTCTCAACACGCATTTGCTACACCGAATTTGTGTGTTTTGGCCATTTGTTAACTTGTGTGTTTTGGCCCTTAGTTTAATTTGAAGTAATTTGAATTTTCCTCCTTATTTGACTTGTTTGAAGCAATTTTGGAAATTGGTTTTGTTTTATGGGGTTGATGCAATGGATTTGACATGTTCAATCACCAGTGGAATTTCGTCTTGTACTTGCTATTATTTATGGGGTTTTGTTGTAGCGATATTTTATATGTCTGTTAGTCATTCTTGTGATTTGGGGCGATTTCAATCCCTACCATAGGATTAGTTAACTTGTTTGAAGCAGTTCTGGAGAATTGGTTAAAGGGCTACCTAATGTTTTGCCATGCATTTAACTTATTTTCAATTTTTGTGATTATAGTTTTTTGGTTTTTTTTTTTGGTTACTTTTGTTTGGTAATTATGTTACTTTGAGAATACTCCTTTGGTTGGAGTGAAAAAATTTGATAAATGTTTTTGTGAGATATGGAGGAAAGTGAACCCTTCAGATATCCGATTATTTGACTGGGTTTTGACAATTTTGATGAATCAGTTATAAATGATTTGAGCTTTCAAATAGAAAGGTTGTCCTCATTCGTTAATAGAATCATACAGGGTTTGTCATATTTGTTATCAGCACTGTCGTGATAAATCAGAAAACTTCTTCGTTTTCAAATTGAGAAATGATGTTTATTACGCATGCAAAACACGCTACTGAATGTGATTATTTCCATCCTAACCGAACTTTATAATTTTTCATCTTCAAAGATGAAAGGAAGAGCTAAACATAGGGAATTAAGTTTAAGATTTGATACAATTAGCAACTTAGATTCAAATGAAATACACAACACTGTGCATGACAAATTAGATCTTTTTGCGTCTAACAACAATATCAATGATGTTTGTTTATAAAGTCTGTTTACGTTGCGCCCTTTACAGACCTCCGCACTTGATAATGATGTTCTTGTTTTTTGTCAAGAGAAAAGATTGGTAGATGAGAGTTTTGTTGCGTCTCACTGCAAAGTTTCAATGATATTTGTTGAGAATCTTCATCGGCTTTGAAATTGCTCCTTTTAAAGTAACATATTAGGATGGTATGCGACAAGGTCTTGTTTGCTATGTCTGATACTGAATTGGGTGCCGTTTAGCATGCACCAATGAAAGTATTGGTTTAGACTGGATCACAATTTTCATTGGCTAAATTTAACACATTGACTAGATTTAATATTCTATTGGATCTTATAGACTGTCAGCTCTAAATTATTCTCCCTTTCTCCTCTTCTCATCTCTGTTGCCCAATTTCCGCTTTCTCTCTTCTTCTTCTTTCCCATCTCTGTGTATTCAAAAGAAAATCATGACGTCAAAATGTCTTGCAACAAGTGCAAATAAACTATACCTAGAATAGTACAAAATGTTGGTTTTAGAAAATGGGTATCAAAAGTTAACAATATGTTGGTTTTAGAAAATGGGTATCAAAAGTTAACAATTTTAACAATTTTCGTTGACTTCATAACTTGGGAGATCAAAATGTTGGCTTTAGAAAATGGGTATCAAAAGTTAACAATTTTGACAATAGGTGGGATCAAAATTGCATTTAAGTCTAAATAATAATACTATGGAGCATGTTGGACTACTGTAGCACTTTACATTTACTGCTGTAGCTCAATTAATATACTCCTTCCGTTCCTTTTTAAGTGTCTTTTTAGGGTGAATTTTTTCGTTTCTATTTAACTGGTTTTTTGGTATTTTAAGGGTACAATTTGTCAATTATACTCTTTGTCACTTACTCTTATCATTTTTAATAAAACTAATTAATGCTATCTATTTGAAAAACTAAAGTTTGTTTTTTTAAAACAAAATTTGTTTCTTGTTATCTTCAAATTTAAACAAAATTTTGTTACAAACATTGGTTCCAAAAAGAGTTAAAATTCTATAAAAAAAAGAAAAGAGTAGCAATAGTTAAAAATTTCAAGTGCAAAGTAAAAGAACAAATTTGAGAGAAGAAAAATAAAAGACTCCATGAATGTTTAAAAAGAAGAAAAAGTGGAAGATTCTTTGGAATTGTTGATGAGAGGTGAAGAGGGAGCAATAATTGAAGACTGATTTTACAAGATACAAGAACAAGATGACAATGAAGAAGAAGTTTCATCAATATAATTTTTATATTGACTTAAAATAATTAAAAAGATGTGCACAATATTTAGATAATTGAGAATTGTTTGTTATGAGAGAGAGCGCGTAAAAAATAGGAATTTATTGGAGAAAAAGATAATAATCGACAATTGTTTGTTATGAAAGAAAAAAATACGATATTAAATTTATTAGAAAGATAAAGTGTGTGCAAAAAATTATGAATTTATTGGTGAATTAAAATGAGGGTATAATAGAAAGAAAATGTGCAAGAATACACATCACTATTTTTGTGTTAATTTCCTAAAAAGACACTTAAAAAGGAACGGAGGAGTACCACCATACATGTTTTACAATGTGATGCACTTCTCTTTATATATACTATTCCTCTATAATGTTTTCAAAATCTCCGATGTGGGACTTATTTAGCCTACATACTTGTTTAAAAGCCTGCACAAGGTAATTAACTTGATTTTGCTCTCTCTTTTATTATAATTCTCGTTAATTGTTAATCAAATTAGTACTAGCTTATATAAAAAATAGTGCATAATTATTAGAAGAAACTTGTAATAAATTACATATCATATAAAAATGTAAAATATAATAATTATATATATATGGAGTTGGTTCATGAATCAAATTACATGTTGTCCTAAGATTTAATGGAGTTTAGGAACTAGTTTCTTAAATCAAAGTAGACACCACATAACTGTTGATTTACCAAGTTAATTATGATTTGAATTATATTTGCTTTTAATATGTTCCGTTGTTTCAATCTTTTACAAACAAAATTAGGGTTCATAAACTAATTATGTTCTAATAAGTTTTGGATGAACGACAATCCTGGTAAAGAACGATAAACTTACTACTTAATTACTTGTACTTGTTACGATTTAGTGAAGTTGTCAGTTTCATTGTAAAGTTTTTTGCGCCGCTGTCGGGAGTCGTTGATATTTCGACAAGGTAATCAGGAGAATATATTTTGTAAATATTAATTTGTTTGTTTTAATTTTTTTTTTGTTTTATATTTTAAGTAGATTAAGTTAGTTTTTTATTTCTTCCAAAAATCACAAAAAGATTTAGTTTCTGTTTTCTATCAGTAACTTTAGTTAGATTAGATCTAGTTTAGTTTTATTTATATCTGTTTTCTTTTTATCTCTACAAAAAGAGAGGAAGGTTACTACTACTCATTCATCTCGTACCGTGCTACTGAATCCAAACGGACCACTTAGTACTTCTTATTTATCTTCATTCATACTAATTGAGTGGCTTGTCATGGAATTGAACAAACCTTCAATCACACTAAATATTTGTTTGTTTGTTCTTTCATATTATATAACTTCTTGCAGTACAAATTTAATTAATTATACTAAAGATGTTGAATTTTTCCCTAATTAAGTTATTTATTTATTTAAATAAATAAGTGGTAATTACCCACTAAGTGCACATAGTGGTAATTATCCATTAATCAGAAAATGGTCTTTATTCTTTTCCTTAAATTTAGTAACTGTCCATTATGAGTGAGTGGAGGAGCAGTTTTGTTTTGCACGTTCAATAACTTCTTGATGGCAGAAGTTATATAAAGGAGTGCACTTCATTTGTTTTGGTTCCCTAAGTCTTACATCTCTATTCAGAACACTTGCACCATCAAAGTGAGATTGTGGAAGGTTTAGAAGAGCCTCAACTTCTTCAAGTAGGAGCAATGGCTGGAGGTATGCCTTAATCCTTTAATTTAAGTTTCCGCTGTTTAAGTAGTTATTTCTTTTGTTCTTTATGAAATAACTTACATGTGGTATCAGAGCCAATTTCATCCTCTGCCTTGTGAATTTCGTTTTC
>Ga0315915_1009085_pt1 | contig 11415 bp, 6 predicted proteins | sample MpolbnodulesMG_FD_207738 | JGI IMG/M metagenome (GOLD analysis project Ga0315915, IMG submission 207738) | Medicago polymorpha root nodule microbial communities from Los Angeles, California, United States - branched nodules | ecosystem: Host-associated > Plants > Roots > Nodule | place: USA... | reverse complement strand
ACGGTAAAATACTTTTAAAATCCCTCCCCTCCCCTTGTGAACCAAACACACTTTTAATTAAAAATATCTCCCCTTCCTTCCCCTCCGTTAAAATCCGTCCCCTCCCCTCCCCTCCCTTCCTAATTCTCGAACCAAACGGACCCTAAACGGACCTTAAGAAAAGGCTCAAGTAGATTAAAATCTATAATAATGGATATACATCATTCAAATTGAGGTATTGTGGAGAATCAAGTAGTCATATCCAGGTGTAGCAAGCAATCCTAGCATAACTTAATTGTTAGCTTATTTTTGAACTCCAAGATGCACCACTTTTACCTCTAAACCTTAAATGTTTCAACTATTACTTTTTGTTCTCCTCCCCTTTAGCTATTGAGCTATCCTCTATTTAGTTGGATTTTTTTTTTGAGGAATCTATTTGGTTGGTTCTTAATTAGCAGTGTTTTGATGGTTCTTCTTCACACGTCCAATACGTACGACAATAATATTAATAAGTGTCTTCATAAATTAACGCAGTCTTGTAAGTCTATGTTACCCTCACGCACATGCTTCATGAAAAACTTTTGCAGAGGTCACATATCTCATCGCATATCAAGCCGAACACACTTAACTACATAGTTGTTATAGACAATAAAAAACAATATGGATATTGTAGCAATAAGTTTTGTTAATCATGTTTTAGTTAGTTACCATCGATTGTACAATAGTATATATGCACAATATCCTTTATTTTTATGTGAAAATTTAGTTAATTTGGTTACTGGACATACACATCCCATAGTATTGAGTTCGACAGACTCAATAGTATGTTATCTATGTAAACATTTGGCACAAACAACAATTCAAAGATCACCTGAACAACAACTCTGTCAAAAAATAATAACTAGAACAATACAAACCTAGCAATAAAATGGTGGGACCCCTTCCCGGACCCTGCATATGCGGGAGCTTTAATGCACTAGGTTGCCCTTTTGTACCCCATCCATAGTTAAAACTTAAACTAGATCATTAAATTGAACGCCACCAAATCATAATTTGTTTTGTAAATATATACGAGATCAATAACCTCCATTGAAGTAAATAATAACATAGTTCCTATGCTGAGGGGGTTCGAACTCTTTTTTCTATACATTTTTTTTTACAATGAAGATCTTTTTTCTATACATAATCATTCCGTCTTGCATCATTTTCATCTGCTTACTCCATCTACAAATTGTTATTAAACTAAAAAAAATATAAGACACAAAATTCTGATAACATCTTTAGGATCAATCCCGTCAAAGAATCATGAAACATAACCGTATGAGTTGTATATTTTTTATTCTTTTGTGATGTAAACTGTGACTCATACCCGTTCTCACTTGATATGGTTATGATAGATGCATCATTATAAAAATTATGGAGAAAAAAAAAACAAGTTTTCTATGCATAATCAATGTTATATATAGTTTGACTTGAATCATTTTAGTTATATTCGTTTTTAGTTATTTTTGGTTTTTGACGTAGATCATTGTGTTGGTAGGTTGATGAAGTTTTCTATGTGATCTTTTATTTCCGTTTAGATCGTGGTAAGCTGACTATTAATATAATAAAAAAATGTTTAGATTCTAAAAATCAAGTATTTTTCTAACGCTATTACATCATCATAATTTTTAGAATTATATTTATTGTATTGAGTACACAATCCAATGAATGAATGTAGAATTTTTGCAAGGAGTATATTTTTTTAGAGGAATAAGCAATAGTTATATATGATAATATTCATAAGGGATCTTTTCCTGATCAAATTAGCTAGCGTAGTCACATTAAAAAAATGGATGCAAAAAGGAGTTTTTTCAACACTGTTCCCTCCCGTTACTGGATTAATTCACACCTGGTAGGGTACCCTGTGCCACATAAGCCATCCAAATGGAGGTACAATACCTTACAGCAGTGACTGCTCCAAATTCCAATGAGGGAAATTCCAATAATTGAATTCAAGTTTGGTAACTGAGATAGGACCACAGCAGCACATGCAAAGACCAAGTACCATTCAACCGTGGTCATAGGTTTGGAATGAGTTATGATATTTTGACAACCAAAAATGGTTGTCACTATGCACACTGTATCTCCAAACAATCGAGTGAAAGCTTAGCACGCAAACCGAGGCCATGGAAATATTATTAAAAAACTAATAAAAGTATGTGAAATGGTCCATATATACGAAAAGGGTTTGAAATAAACTTGATTTTAGAAGAAAACATAAAGACATTTGTTAGTTATTATAAATTAAAATTATTATTTTCCCTCTTAAAAATAAGTTTGATTAAAAGTGATAAATTGTATTTTCTACTTTAAGTCAAAAATTTATGTTGAATGTACTACTAGCTTATTTTTACAAATTCCGTCTAATATGGTCCTGGTCCAAGTATGAACCTTACTATTTTTTATATTTTAAGAAAATATTATATTATTATTAAAAATTATATATATTTGTTTTTTTATTATACATGGTAAGAATCCATTTTTAGACTATTTTTGAGTGATACTTACTAAACACATCCATTTTTACACTCTCCTCTATAAATTCAAACTTAATCTTTCTACAAAGAAAAGAAAAGTTGACATATATATCATTAGTTATAAACCATTATTTACACTTGAATAGAAGGCAAGCGAGCAACAAGCTGCGCCGCTAGACCTTTTTGGATGGCAAAACCAATCCGCGTAAACACAATATTCATGGACCTAGGAGACATGACATTGCTATGCATGACCTTTTGAACTTTATGTAGAAGGCCAACAACCTCTGGTGCTAGGAAACCGAAAGTGTCAAAAGCAAATAGTATAAAAGCATGTTGATTGTCATAACACGCTTTCTCGTGTTTGGTCACCTTATTTGACGAAACTTTAAGGGCTGCCTGTCCTACGGTAAAAGGCCTGACACCTAATCTCACAAGTGGTGAAACCCCAGTCAAGTCTACACATGCATGTTTTCCTCCTACCCATCCGTACACCATAACATCTGCAGGCCTGAGTGTTGATCTTCTTTCTAGCAGGTCAGTCAGGAAGTTCACAGGCGCCTCCTTCTTCACTGAAACTCCTGCCCGTCTGAATATATCAAAAAGTACATCCCTAACAAAGTCGTGTCTGTACTTAAAGCCGGGAAGTTCCTTACAATGAACGACATGCTCCCCAAAAGTATCCAGGAACGCCTTACGACAAACAGGGCACACCTCATCAATAGGAAATAGTGGAATCATAAGGTGATATCTAAGGATAGTACGATACTCCACTGGTGACATATGCTGACCTAACCCATCAATCGGGATAGCTAGAAGAAAATCTTGAGCATGTGGTGCTTGCAAACATCCAAAAATTGCCTTCTGTCTCGTGGTCATGTCAAACTTAACTTCCATATCCTGAACACTTTTACTAAAAAGAGCACTCGCCAAAACATGTTGTGCTTTAGGAGGGACGGTGTCTTTGCTAGTAAAACTGCTAACATCAAAATCTGAAATTGTACCATGAAGACCATCCAAAGCATTATCAAAATCAGAGTCCATGCCACATAAGCCACTATCTCTCAAAATATGATCTTGTAGCACCAAAGATTGTGCCCTAGAAGCCACAAAAGCGTACGAGGAAGCCTCTAATGCTGAGTACAAATCCAACCCTCCAAACCTAATAGGTAAAGAAGCCAACCTCCATTGAAGGTCCCGAAAGAAAGGACCTCCACCAACTACAATGTCCTCAACCGCTTCACGCTGCTCTTTATCAAACAACATAGCCGCTTCCTCCATGTGAATCGGTTGGCACGTCCTTAAGCCAAAGAAAAGTTTGGCAATACCCATGCACGGTCGAAGTAGAAGAAGCTCACTTTGAGGATCTCGTAACTGAGGAAGAAGATGCATTAACTCAGCAGCTCTGGAAGCTCTCTTCATGGCCAACCCCTCAATAAAATATTTATCTCGGCTAACAGCCCCTCCGAGCAATTTAACCCCCAACGTCGGCCTCCCAATATCCGCAGGGAACAACCCCCCACGATGTTTATTACACATGAAGGTCAAAAGATCTCAGTCTTACGAATATTCAATTCAAAGCCTAATTCTATCCCAAAAACCCGAATGATGTCTAGAGCTTTAGCCACCTTCTCTGAATCTCCTACAAGAGTCCCATCATCAAGATACCAAGTATGAAGAAGAAGTTTGCAACTATCTCTAATCAGATGAATAAGAGGGTGTAACACAAGAGCAAAAAAGAGCGGCCCTAATGGGTCGCCTTGTTGCACTCCAGTAGCAGACATAATATGTCCAACACCAAGGTATAAACTCGCTGCCTGTCCATAAAGAAACTCAACCCATAAAGAAATAGATGGGCATCTCAATCTCGCGTCACGTAGTAGTGCCGACCTATCTACCAAGTTGAAAGCATTCGAAAAATCTACTGTAAGCATAGTCAAGGAACCATCTCCATGTCGCAGGTTCAACAGTCTGTTGACATTGTGCAAAATGGTCTCCGCCCCACCTGAAACCCCCACACCAAACTGAAAGTCATAGGAATACACAATAGACAAGATGCTTTCGTGCACTGGAGCTGATAGACTTCAGACCGGGATGAGTGGTGCATTTGGAAAGTCATAGGGAGTTTATGCTGGGGTAGCTATTGGGCAGGTCATTCTTTCAGTCCGCTGTAATGAAAGCAATAGTCATCATGCAGAGGAGGCCTTTCGTCGTGCCAAGTTTAAGTTTCCCGGTTGTCAAAAGATCATTGCAGATTTAGATTTCAATATACTTGGCCTTTTCTTCATTGGGTGGTTTAACTCTTGTTACCGTTGCTTTAAATGTTTTTTCAGGGGATTCACCAAGTTCAGCAGGACTAATTATCTGAGGTACAAGTTACAGAACAGGATTGTGCCTGATGGTGTGAATGCAAAGGTAATGTGAAGCACATGCATTATTGTCTGTTAACATGGATTGTGATAATGGTTGGAATGAATGGAAGCATATTTCAGTTTTGTGCATGAATTGTGCTTTGTGTATTTGATCAGCACTTTCACTAATTTTGTGTATGTAATTGCACTTTCAATTAACAAGTTTCTATTAGCCGATTCAAAAAAATAAATAAATTAACAAGTTTCTTTTTGTGGTTTTGCAGCTTCTTGGGTGCCATGCACAGTTGGCTAACCGTCAACCCGGACAAGCTTTCTTAAATGCTAGTGTTAATGCTTAGGATTGTCTTCAGAGAAAAAATTAGTTTCGATCGGATTTGTTTTGCAAGAGTAATTTTGAAAGTTATGTTGTCTGCACATTAATTATATTTTACCGAGTTGCCTTAATTTCCTTTTTGTGAACCATCTTGAATGGTTAATTAATGATTTAATGTTATATTTTGATATGATCCGTCTGCCGTTGCTTCTTTTTTGCATGTGATATCCACCTGAACAATGTACTCTTTGACTTATATAGTTCAAGTGTTGAACAGATTCTGTATAATTTGTTCATGTTTTGAAAAGTCTCAACACACTGGTCCTGTAAATTGATAACTTTATGAGTGCATAATGCATTTACTTTTTATGAAAAAAGGACCGGTGATTAAGAGTGTATATTTGTAGATTCTTGAGAATAAAATCATAAAAATGCATAAGTCTATGTTTGTTACAAGTTTATTAAATTTTATTCCCGGGTATAAAATGTTCACGGGAATAGAAAAAATTTCCCAAGGAAAAGGATGGGAATAAAGTTCCCATAGAGATGGGAATAAATTCATAAATTGTTACCTATTATAATCCCTATTTTTATGGTTCCTGCGAATATTATAAAGTTAACCAAACATATTTTTCCTAAATATCTTGGAATAAATTTCCCATCTTTATATTCCAAGGAATGTTATTCCTAGAAATAAATTTGATAAACTTAAAACAAACACACCCTAAATACTATGTTAAAAGAGTGTGTTTGCTGTAGGCATTTGTCTACGATTATTATTATTATTGTTCAGTTATTACTTGGTGACAATATATAGTATATTTTTATTTCAAGGGGATTATTAGGTGGGGGTTTCTATAGTACATCCTTAAATTAAGGTGTATCGATACACCTGTTTCATAAATCAATAAATTAATGATCATTTTTATGTAATAAAGAGCTATTTGTCGACTTTTATAATTTAGAAAATATTATTTCATAAGACAAAACATAATTTTATTGTTTATAAGAATCATACTACTTTTTTTACATTTTATCGAAAAATCATAATCAATATTCACTGTTATAGTAATAAAAAATTTAAAAAGTTGAATTTTGCTTCGCCGACACTCTTGAGAAATAAAATATAGTTATTATAAATTGTAAATGATAGAAAATATTTTCTTACTAAAAAAAATAACTCATTAAACTATTAATTTAAATATAGGTGTACCGGTACACTCAAATTTTTCGAGTGTACCGTAGAAATTGCCTATGTTGAAATTATTTATTTCCTTTTAACATTAGTTGAGCAACTTAAAAGTGTTTTCCCTTGAAAAAAACTTTTTTTTTGAAAGGATTTAAATTTGAAAAGAAATCAATTATATATATTTAATTCCATTTAATGATACGGTTAATTATCATTGCTCCATTTAATTTACTACTAATTTGATTTCAAGGAATATATTTTTGCTCAAAAAAAGAAGATGTACATGTACCAATTTGCTAAAAAAGAATTACATGTACCAATATATATATCAGTTCCGTGTTAAGGACATGGATTAAAAATAATTTACATATGAACAATTGTAAGCAATTAAGGCTTGTAAACTATTTGTATTTGACTTGCCATCTACTTTTAACACTTTTTTTTGTTGAAAGAAAGTACATTTAACATCTGTGCAAGACAAATATTTATAATATAGATAGATAGATAGATAGATATAGAAATATACTAAGACAGATGAGACGGCATAGGGATATGGATTATCATCGGTTTGGCTTTGCATGTGAACCTAGCTAGACATATTTTGGTGCATGGTAAATGGTAAAGTTAATTAAAATAAGATCTTTTTCATTTATTTCCAATATGAAAAGGAACCTATTGAAATTTATTGAATTGATTTTGCATAGACCGCATAAGATGCTTGTTTTTTTTTCTTTTCTAATTCTTTTAAACTTTTGAAATATGTGGAGAATTGTTGTAAATTTTAATATATTTCAAAAGTTTTAAATATTTTGTGTCTCATGTTTTTAATTGAGAAATATAGAAAAAAAATTTAATAGAAAATTATTATCATATTATTAATTATAATGTTTGACTTGGTCTTATATCCATGTTTTAATTCCAAAAGTTTTAAATATTTTGTGTCTCATGTTTTATTTACATCTCTTGAATGCGGCAATAACATTGTGTTTTTTTTTCCTTAACTAGTAATTTGTTTGAGCAATTATTTGTTGAGTCAATGCATAACGTTCCTTTTAATAGCTATTTATAGGGCATTATTCTTGCTTGATTCAACAGTGAAATGATGCCTATAAAATGAATAGTCACGTAGTGAATGAAAATGTTTTTTCACGTGGCTATAATCAGTATCAAAACAATAACATGCTCCTCATTTCCAATTGTTTTTATGAGTTACATCTTTCAGGAAATATTTTTCTTCTCGGTTCTGTTCCCTTGATTTGACATGGAGAAGGGTTTGTTAAATCATGGGAGATTAACGTATAATTACGCGGATTACAGACAGCGCCATCACCAAATCTCAGATTTTTCTTTGTCGTGTAGTCTTTGCAGATGATTCTACAATAAGTTTTATTCAAATTGTCTCAAAACGGTGATCTAATTCTACAACAAATTAAGACAGATAAGTTTCCTTAAAATCTCTCTTAATTATTCCCATTAACATAAATTGATTCTTATATTAATATCTTGATTATTATTTATAGAGATAATTTTATGTTTAATTTTTAGAACAATTTCTAGCTTGAAAACCACCAATCTATACAGAGTTTATAAAGTACAAGATAGCTTGCGGTCACTTTTATGAGAGAGAAGGCCGGTGTGTGATGACGTGTTTTGTTTTAGTGGGTGGTGGGTTTGGAGTGTGGTTTGGCTATGAATATAGAAATTACAAAATATTGTGCAGCGGATCCCACACAACCTTGTGTGTGTGGCTCTCCGCCAGTGGCAATATTGTGCATATGGATTGTTGTTCGTACGGGTATTAAAGTGAGTTTTTTGCCACCGTAGTAGTTTTGATTACACAAGAGGAAAGAACTGCAATGGAAATTACATGCTACTTCCGTTTCTAAATATAAATAAAATTGACTTGTTAGATTTATTCAAATTAATGATGTATGTGGTTCATATTATGGATCACATACATCGTTAATTGAATGAACTTAAAAAATTAATTTTGCTTATATTTAAAAACAGAGAAAGTATATAGGAAATTAAGAAGATGATTGATCATGTTGTCTTTAATTTTTGAACCCATTAATATGACCCTTTTTAAAATCTAAAATATGACCCTTAAAAATACGACCCTTTTAAAAATCTAAAACAAATGAACCCATTAATTACTAGGACGTGTTTTATGGTATACCCTACATATTAATTTATACACTAACTCAAAATATACATATTCCTGAAAATGGAGGAATGCTCACAGCACTTTACAAATTCCATTCTCATGACATATCAAGATTTGTGCTTGGATTAACCAGTCTCTTTGTAGTAGTGAATTGTTTGGGTTCATTCCAAATGTACGGCATGCCAATTTGTTCTCAATATAGTGTTATGTGGTGTCTCAATTGGTTCTCGGGAACATATGGTATTGGTCTTAGTGGCATATTGATTGCTGCTAGCATATTAACAGTGGCGTAGCCCGACCTTATTTCAGGGGGTAGGATTATGACTCACTTTGATAAGGTCCTGGGTACGCCTTTAGGAAGTGTAGGATTATGATCACTTTGATAAGGTGGATTTTTAACTTTATAGTTTATGAGAAGGAGTCTTGGTACAAGGTAAAGTTGTTGTCATATGACCTTAATAGCTTTTCTGCATATGCGAGAGTTTTAGTGCACCAAAATGTCTTTTTTCATAGCATATGAGCTCATATGATCAAAGTAGACCTATTTAATAACAATTTTTTCTTACGAACTTATAACAATTTTTACTAACTTATAACGTCTTTATAAGGTATTTAAACCGCTGTAATTTTTTGAGTACAATGTAAATGGAGTAATGTAATTTTCCTAAATATATATAATTTTTATTTTATGAATTAAAGTTTAAAAGTTTGAACAACTATAAGGATCAACTTTATTAGATGAATATTTGCTAGGAATGTTCAAATATAAGATTTTAGCATCGCCAGTACATGACAAACAGATGATCAGAATGTCAAGGGGTAAAGAAAACAAGGACAACTGTTTTGTCCAGAAAAAGGACGAGAAAGTCAAAAACTAAAATAAACAAAAAACAAAACAAAAAAGGAGCATGCAATCAACTTGTAATAGAATCTTGACTCAAACTTCACTTCATTTCCTCTAACTTCATAATCATGCGTTTGCTGAAAATCTAGTTCTACCGAAAAAGCCAAGATCGAAGTTGCAACCCGTAGACGAACATGACACGGTTAGTCGTATGACCACGGCTACGACACCAAATGCTAGGATGGAGAACACGGTTATAAGGATCGACTTTATGCTGTTAGTTAGCCATGCCCAGGGCCCTTTCCCCTTCTCCATAGAACTGCACTCAAAGTCACATTTTATAATTTAGTTAGTGAATAAAATCTGTTCTCATAATCAATACAGTAAGTGTTTTTGCTAAAACAACTCAAAATAAATAACATTTTCAATTCTATAAGCAATATCAATTCGACTTTAAATCATTCAAACATCATAAATTCAATTCAACAACCTTTAGAATCATTTTTTACTCTCTAAAATTGAAACCAAACACATGCTTAATATTCATCTCTTTTCCAAAGATCCATGATATGTTATCAAGCATAACAAAAGATAAAAGATTGAATAATAAATTTTTCTATTGATAAATCAATTGCATAAGTAAATTTGTGTTTTTCATTTTTTTTCTCATCATCTACATAAAGCCATATGAATTTACGTAACAAAAAATCTTAAAGTTTACATACACATGTCCATAATCGTTGCGGTAATCATGATATTGTAGAAAGTGATGCGTATGGTGAGTTACATGTTTCCTAATTCGGCAAGTCATGAGGTTCAAAAACAATTTTGATCATAATTATCTAAACAACATAAATTTACAAGAATCACTTATACTTTAATATATCTAAACATAAATAAATTCAAAACAACTCAATTTTATTCAAAAATCAAATCAATTCTCCATACTCCGTAGCCGCAAACACAACAGTTAATACTAACCTTTTCGAAGCTGTTGTAGCACAGAATGTGATGAGGTAGTTAGTTGACGCACAAATACCCTGGAAAATTTTGGCGGCATCCACGTTGGCAAGAGGACAAGCATCAGTGAAGAATTTACAGTACTTAGAACCGCCGGATGACTGACACAGATTTTTACATGCAACACAATCACTCCTTCTCATCACTTGTACTTCGCTTGGACATAGCGAGTTCAGGTCCACCTCGCAGCCAACAGTTGTGCATTCTCCGATACCGTTTCCATCTTTAGGTTCAATCATTATTGGGAGGTTAAAACCTTGTATGTAGCTGACTTTGAAAGAGTCTTTTCCACTGGAAGCGTTTATGGTGAATTCTGCTTGTGTAACCGGTGGGGTGGCGCTTCCATCATCACATTCCATGCTGGAGGATGCGCAGTCACCGGTGACGCATGCAAACTTGCGGTTGGCATCTTCAGCACAGAGAGTCCGTGCCCACAAGCGGCCAGACCACGAAGGGGGGATGGCGATATTTATGATACTGGACTCGGCAGGTGCAAGGGCAAAACCCGTTGTTGACAGCATTGGGGTGGTTGGCCGAGGTGAAATGGCGGGCCACACCGTGTGGTTGCACTTGTTCACGACTGTGAGTGTTGTTGGATAAGCGCCTGCAAATAAACAATACATTTAAGAAACGTCGTCATTGTCATACGGAAAAAGAAGAATCAGTGACATTCATAGAAAGCATAAAATAAGAAGATTTCTTGAAAAACAAAATAAAAAAATTGGGTGAGTATGCGTATGTATACCTGCGATGCTGTGGAAGAGATAGAGAATCACAAAGTTGGTTGCAAACTGAGTTCCCGTTAACATGGTTACCTGAGGGTTTGGGTTGGTAACAATTTGGGTGCAGGCAAATGGTTCTATCTCTTCACTACCCAAAAATGGTTCTATGTTTTGAAACAATTAATTTGTAGTTGCATTTGTCAAAGATTGCATGTGGCGTATCTTCCTTGTTGGGACCCATTCCATGTAACCCCAAGCTTTCTAGATATATGGTATTAGTCATTAACTTT
>Ga0315915_1009084_pt1 | contig 11416 bp, 3 predicted proteins | sample MpolbnodulesMG_FD_207738 | JGI IMG/M metagenome (GOLD analysis project Ga0315915, IMG submission 207738) | Medicago polymorpha root nodule microbial communities from Los Angeles, California, United States - branched nodules | ecosystem: Host-associated > Plants > Roots > Nodule | place: USA... | reverse complement strand
TACCGCTCATTGTTTATAGTATTAAATATTAGATTTAATATTATTGCCAACGTGACTAGAACCTATAGGGTCACACACAAAGAATGGTCAAAAGAGAAATATATAAGTATGACTTATATAAGGGGTGTGTTTAGTAAATAACGCTAATTAGTTAGCAAAATTACTAAACTCGTTATTGGGCTTACTGAAGCCCAATAGTGACTTCTGACTTGTAGAGCACACTAGGAGTTCTATAAATAGAACCCTAGTGCTGAAGTTTTTGGTTACACGTTGCTGAAGAAACCCTAGCTCTCTGAAACTTCTGATTCCTTGGCTAGCACCGAGTTTTGGAGGAGCACCGTTCGTGTGGACTTGCAAGAGACTTTGCTGCTTGCTGCTTGCTTTGCTGTGATTGTGATTCCAGTTTCTAGTTTCCAGCTTTCAGATTCCACACTTCGAGGTAACAATCGAATCACTGATTCATGTGTAAATTCATAATGATCCAAGGAAAGAAAATCGAAATTTTTTATCCGCTGCTTTATTCTGTAACCTCCGATTTTCCTTCACATTTTTCTACATATGTGGCATAATAAAGGAAATGGTTAAAGAGAGATAAAAGAAAATAAAATTGAATATAAATTAAAATGGTCAAACATTCACTACCTCAAAAATAAGAATGAAGGGAACATGTCTAGATGATAATCGAGTTGTTCGTCATACAAGTACAATTTTACCCCCCACTCAATCATACGAGCAATCTATTAACCGACTAAGGTCAAAACATGCATGAAGACCTATTCAAAAATAGGATGATTGATAACGTGTTTGGCTGATACGAATGGAAATTACTTATTTGACAAGGCAATTTTAGACTTAACTCATGCAACGGGATAGTTACTTACATGAGTGCTATTAGCAATTCTTACCTGATGCTAGTAATATTGTAGTTTTTAGACAAAAAAAGTGGCGAGCATTGTTAGCGTATGTCATTTAGTTATTACATGTGTATAAATACTTGATTGTAAAGATTGTTAAACACACAAATCAAATCAAACAAGTTTTATATATCTTTTTGTTTTCCGGTGTTTTCTATTATTGTCATGTCTTATTAGGTAGTAATTCAACTGTCAACACTAGTCTCTCAAAGAAGTAGTCTAGCAATCCACAACTAATTAAGAAACATAATCTCTTTCTCAGCATAGTCGTTTAATAAAAAAAAAGGATCATTTTTTTATGAAAAAGGAAAATAAATAAATAAAAAGTACAGGGGACGTACCTAACCCAGTAAGATCATATAGAGGTGTAATAACAACCCTTAAAGGGCAATATAAACAGTGACAAACTAAAAAGTACCAACCCTACAGGGAAAACAAAAAATAAACGGAGAAACGAAAACTGAGGCGAACTCACTCGGCCACGACATGTACAATCCAACGAACCCACGTAGGGTGCGAAACCAAATTTCAAAAGAAAGTGGTGTCTAACCGTCCTTTCCTGTTTGTTAGTGTGTTTACTGGTGTTTTTGTTAAATGATTGCATTAATTGAGCTTGTCGAAATTACAGGCTAACTTAATGAAGTGTGCATTCCTCTGTATCAAAATTGGGAGCTGAAATTGTCCGTCAACATGGAAGCAATCCATGAAACCACCACTTACCGCAACCAAAACAATCACAACATGTTTACGGCCACAAATGAACTGAAACAACCAATAATGCAAAGCCATAGCCATTTCGAGCAGTACAGTTCGAAATCCAGTCCAAAGTTTAAGGATTCTCAACCCAATAACGTTAAACATAAATCAAACTCGGAATCAGAAACATAACCACCAGGACCACCAAAAGTAGCGGCGACAATTTGTAACGAAACTAACAACCACGACGGCGCCGACAATGGTTTTAAAAAGCCAAATCCAGATCAAACCTGAGAATCCTGGGTCGAAGCCAAATTTTCATCAACCGAACAATAACAGATCTAGAAACAGGAACCACCACTGGGAACGAACCAAACTCGAGCAACAATGAGGAACCAGCAAACAGATCTTTGAATAAAGCAACACCGGTCACCCCAAGGTGGTGCCGGATCATATCCAACTCGTACCAGAACCAATGCGTTTTGTGGTGAGTCACACAAAAACGCGTAAAGAACAACCACGCAAACCCATCGGCGCTGCAATGGTATCAAGGGAGGAAACCACCGCAAGATCTGGTGTTTGTTTGAGGATGGCGACATGAAATCAAAGTATTCGATCGTGCCACCATCGGCATAAGGCTACATCGCATAAAGAATGTTTGGATTGAAATGGGTTGAGGGTGATGCTATTGTATCAAGAGAGAAGTCATAGCGATGAATCTTATCGACAGAAAGAGAATGGTCTCCAAAAATACAAAAAAGGATCATCGTCACAAGTGCAAAATTAACTTACATATCATCTTATCAGTTGAGGAAACAATAAATAAACAAGCAAATGCCAGATCCTCTAATCGTACAACTATGCATTAAATTTCGCACTACGACAACAACTATAATCTTTTCCAAATTAAATAAGCATTGTATTATTATTATTATTATTATTATTATTATTATTATTATTATTATTATTATTATTAGTATTTTTATTATTATTAATCTTATTTTTAGCGAAAAAGAGAGGCACTCACGTTTGCGTCTTTCTGCTTTTTTTATTGCGCTAACGCATGTATATTATCAACGATATTTTATCGAAATTTACGTGTAAATTACAAAATATTTTATATAACTTTTTTTATATTGATTAAAATTATAAGTATAGATAATTGTGACTTTCAAATGTAACAAACATAAACAAACCATATTTATCTTTTTATATTGACAACAATAATATAACAAATATAATACAAATCCTTATCTTGTTTAATAACACTAATAATATAACATTGTTATAGAAAAATATGTTTAAAGGTATAATCTATACTATAAAGAAAACTATTCCTTTCAGCACTTTTGAGTTGAATTTTTCTTTCCAAATATATTATCAATTTTCAATTCAAATAACACATGTAACAAATAGATAAGAATAAATTTAAATATTAAAACAAATGTAACAAACACGATATGAATATATTTTATTTTTATTTTTTTTCTTTATCATTTAAAAAGTGTAACAAACTAGATGAGTATATTTATACTTTCTTTTTTATCATTCCAATTATACCCTTAAACAACTTTTTCTAGAATAAAATTGTTGTTGGTGTCATTAAAAAAAGAATTTAGATTATATATTTTTTGTTATATTGTATTATTGTCGGTGTTGTTGAAATAGATAATCATGATTAGTTTGATTTTTTATAACTCGAAAGCAATAAACATTTATATTTTTTTTAGTTTTAATCAAAACCAAAATTTCATAAAAAAAAACATCGTTCATAATTTTCAAACATTAGCGAAATAAAAAGAGCGGAAAGACGAGTCTTTTCGCTATTTGAAATAACAAAAATAAATAACCCAAAAGAACCGAATCATGTTATTTTCTTTATATAGTACTAGCGGAAAGACGGGCACTATCGTGCCTATTTGCCCGCTTTTTCTACTGCGTTAACGCATGTGATTATTTTATTATGTTTATTTGTATAATTTTGATTAAAATTTTTAAATTTCTAAATATTAATGAAATTTATTGATATATTAATTTATAAACAAAATATTGTTAAAACATATATTACTTTTGAACTCAACATATGTGGTGGGATACTTCCTTGAGCAATTGAGTTTAAGAATTCATGTTAATATAAGTTATGAGTATCCCCTTCCACATCGTCAAATGACAACAAATTATGTTTTCTCCTAAAAACTGATTGATAATTAATATTTAATATAGTGCTAACAAATCTTTTTCTAAAATATTTTGAGTCCTAATCTTTTTTTAGAGGACTTAAAGTCCAATCTTTAACATTATCTTTTACTCACGTTTGATACTAATCTTTTTTTTAGAGGATTTAAAGTCGAATCTTTAATATTATATTTTGCTCACGTTTGTTATTAATCTTTTTTTTTAGAAGATTTAAAGTCCAATCTTTTACATATTTTTTCTCATGTTTGTTACTAATTTTTTTTAGAGGGTTTAAAGTCCAATCTTTAACAATATTTTTTGCTTATGTTTGTTACTAATCTTTTTTTTAGAGGATTTAAAGTCCAATATTTATTGCTCACGTTTGTTACTAATCTTTTTTTTAGAGGATTTAAAGTTCAATCTTTAACATAATTTTTTGGTCACGTTTGTTACTAATATTTTTTTAGAGGATTTAATGTCCAATCTTTACCATTATTTTTTGCTCACGTTTGTTACAATTGATAAAAGTCTAAGGAAGAGTAACTTATATTAATAAAATAATAAAATAATATGGAAATATTGTTTTTGTGGAAGTAATAAAATAATATGAAAATACTATTTTTTGTGGAAGGAATATGAAAATACTTGACAATCTTTGTCGGTTGTATTGAGGGGAACAACACATATGTACAACATAAAATCGGCTGATAAAAAAGTAACATGAGTTTTTGTTTTGTGTTAGTTTTTTGTGAGTTTGATGTGGTTAACAGAGGTAAAAGAGGGTTAAAGGGGACAATTAGTGACATGAATTAGTAATCTACGTGTAATTTTATAATTGCCTAACAAGAAGAACAATTCATAAGGAATTGTGTGTAAGTTTTCTCCTTGAATTAAATTTATTATTATCTATTTGTTACATGTGTTATTTGTATTTAAAATTAAAATTAAAAATTAAAGGTATTTTTGGAAGAAAAGTCCAACCCAAAAGTGTGTTGAAAGGAGTAGTTTTCTTTATATATTGTATAGATAAAGTCCAATCTTTAACATTATTTTTTGCTCACGTTTGATACTACTCTTTTTTTTAGAGGATTTAAAGTCGAATCTTTAACATTATATTTTGCTCACGTTTATTACTAATATTTTTTTCAGAAGATTTAAAGTACAATCTTTAACATTATTTTTTGCTCACATTTGTTGCTAATATTTTTTTAGAGTATTTAAAGTTCAATCTTTAACATTATTATTTTTTCTCACATTTGTTACTAATCTTTTTTTAGAGGATTTAAAGTCCAATCGTTAACATTATTTTTTACTCACGTTTGTTAATAATATTTTTTTTAGAGGATTTAAAGTCCAATCTTTAACAATATTTTTTGATCACGTTTGTTACTAATCTTTTTTTTAGAGGATTTAAAGTTCAACCTTTAACAATATTTTTTGCTCATTTTATTACTAATCTTTTTTTTAGAGGATTTAAAGTCCAATCTTTAACATTATTTTTTACTCATGTTTGTTACTAATTTTTTTTAAAGGATTTAAAGTTCAATCTTTACCATTATTTTTTTCTCACGTTTTTTACAATTGATCAAAGGCTACGGAAGAGTAACTTATATTAATAAAATAATAAAATAATATGGAAATACTGTTTTTTTTTAAGTAATAAAATAATATGGAAATACTGTTTTTTGTGGAAGAGATATGAAAATACTTGGCAATCTTTGTTGGTTGTATTGAGGGGAACAACACAGAGGTACAACGTAAAATCGGCGATAAAAAAGTAACATGAGTTTTTGTTTTATGTTAGTTTTTTGTGAGTTTGATATGTGGTTAACGGAAGTAAAAGAGGGTTAACGGGGACAATTAGTGACATGGATTAGTAATCCAGATGTTAATTTATAATTAGCTAACAATAAGAACAGTTCATAAGGAATTGTGTGTAAGTTTTCTCTTTAAATTAAATTTATTATTATCTATTTGTTACATGTGTTATTTGTATTTAAAATTAAAATTAAAAATTAAGGGTATTTTTGAAAAGAAAAGTTCAACCCAAAAGTGTGCTGAAATGGGTAGTTTTCTTTAGGTATAGTATAAATATAAATATATTATTATTATGTCCGCACGCCATCTGGCTGCTCACAAACAGTGACAAATTGCCGTTCTTATTCTGTGGATGGATGCATCAAGGTCACCATGAGATCCTGTCATGTACATTGGCAGCTTATCTTGCATTATTCTCTAGATATTCAAAGTATATGCATACTATATAATATCTTTGTCAAAAAAAAAAAACTATATAATATTTATACTTTAAAATAATGTTTTCACCAACAAAGAAAACAATATTGTAAAACTTGCGTTTTTATTGGAAACGACAATTTCAAAAAATAATTTAAAGGCTGCTGATAACATGGAACACGGAAATTATTACATTAAGTTGTATATCATGTCTTATATTGTAGAAAAGGATTAAGATGGCTTATATTAAATCTATCTAGAATATATATGAAAAAGACTTGACTAGTGTGAGGATGTAAGATGAGATTACCAACGATTTTCTCATAACAATACGATTGCACCAAAGGTCAAATCTAAGGCTTTACCTTTTTACTTTAGTTTTTGATATACTTGCGGAACACATCCAGGAGTTAGTATTAAGACGTATGCCTTTTGCAAATGATGTAGTTTTGAGAGGTTAGAGACCAGGAGACGAGCTTTAGAAGAGAATGGTTTTCGCTTGAGTAAAAGAAAGACAGAGAATATGGAATGTAACTTCGGCAAAATAAGAAAAAGTTCCACCATAGAGGTGAAGGTGGGAGGGCATATCATATCCCAAGTGACACAGTTTAAATATCTTGTGTTCATAATACAAAATGACGAAGAAATAGGAACATATGTAAACGATTGTATTATGTGATAAAAAAACTTCCGCTTAAGTTGAAAAGAAAATTCTACCAGATATGAGTCAGAATATGTGATGTTTTATGAGACGGAGTGTTGAGTGTTTAATAACCAATACAAGAATCAAGTAAGCATAGCGGAAATGAGGATGTTGTGTTGGATGTGTGGTAAGACTAGACGACATAGGATCATGAATGCCACCATTAGAGAGAGTTGGGGTAGCACATATAGTAGAAAAGATGGTAGAAAATAGACTTAGGTGGTTTGAGCATGTAGAGTGAAGATCGGTAGATGTTGTAGTACAAAGAGTAGATCAGATGGAGAGTTAGATCAGAAGAGTTAGAAGATGACCTGGAAAAACTATAGGAGAAATCATTAGAAAAGATTTAGAGTTTAATAAGTTAGATCCAATTATGGTTTATGATCGAACGATATAGCGTAATTTGATCCATATAGCTGACTACACATAATAGGACAAAGCTTTGTTGTTGTTGACGATGATGTATAGACTCTGATTCTTGTTTTTCTTTTAGAGGGTTTAGGCTTTAGTTCTCGTATTGGTTCTACTCCTGAATAATATAATTGTATATTAATATCAATAAAAAAACATTGTAACCAGAAATATAAAAGGTGTCATTTAACATTGTATCTAGACTTTTTTTCCATAAAATATAAGTTATTATCTATCAGTTGTCAACTATGAGATATCTCTTATTTTTATCAAACAAAGTCGTAACAATAGTGTCAGGTTATGTCGTGAAGGTTTACACAATTTAAGAATGAAGTGGAGATAAAGACTGCCTTGAGCATGGACAGAGGGGTATCATTTATTAGGGTATCAAAATTATTATTGTTATTTAGTAGTTAGTATTATATATAAATATTTGCTTTTAACTTTCTTTGATCAATTTTAATGAAAATATATTTTAGATAACTTTGATTATAAACGAATATTTTACAATAAAAAACGTAAGAATAATTCTTAGCCATATTATACTTACTTGATGACCAAACTTCGGATTACCTTTGCCTCCTTACTTTGAAATTCGGAAGGTTAACACAAAAAATTGCAAGAAAAAAGACATTCAATAATTAAAAGGACACAACTTTACTGATTTATCCACGCCACCAAACATCTTAAGACCGACTCGGAGTCAAAAATTCAAGGTTTAAACCCGACTGATGTAAATAATGTCTATAGTAACTACCAACTGAGATACACTAAAGGACACATCCAACTGTATCTTATAGTAGAAGTATCCAACTTTATTCTAGCATAATGATTGATTATGTCAAAATTAATTAATTTATTTATTTAAGCCAAATAGTTTAGTGACTATAATTCACCTTTAAAGTAAACAAGTGGACTTTTTAGGGTTCGAACCCGACCATTACTTTTTTTTGACAAAAATAAACAATATTCATTCATTCAAATTGATAGAGTACATCGATCCAAATTCGTTAAAAACAAAATGGATTAATCTGTGAACAAACTGACAACATCCATGTTAATAGCACAAAACGACAAAGTACACATGCCTACAAATATGACTATATATATATATATATATATATATATATATTCAAGTCTCCGGATCTGCAACGTTGACGACGCCAAAGTCATTGATCGGATATGCACTTGCTCAAAGCTAATCTTTCAACCTGAATCAAATAAACACCGTACTAAGACGGAAAATAAAAAATACAACGCACAAAGACGGGAAATAAAAACAAATAGAGTCGTGCAGAGACGACGAAATTACAAAAACAAACGAAAGAAAACTGAAAACATGTGAAATAACTTCTTCAATTAGGATAGAAGGAAAAACAACTCAGAGGGATGATTTTTGGATCAAAATTGACCATAAATCACCCCTCAGACAAAAAGAAGAAGAAAAGAAGAAAGCAGCGATGCTAGAGTTTAAGAAGGAGAGAAGAAAGAGAAAGAGAAAGAGAAATGATTCCGGGAACTATGATCGCAAGAACAACATTAATTTCTTTAAACTAGTCTATTTTGTATTAAGGTAATAAATAGCTTCATTATTTAACTCAAGGTTCCTTAACTATCGATTAAAATAATATATTTAAAAGTTTCAGAAGGAGCAAATGTTAACTATACATGCTCCCTCCATCTGAAATTAAAGGCACATTTCTAATTTCCCACAATTTAAGAAATGTAGTTAATTTTATACGAGAAAGAAAAATTATAAATTACTTACAAAATTATCTTGTTTTTAGTAGGAGAAATATAAATTTGAAAATTGAAAAAATAAATAAATGGGAGTAATAAAATAATAGTAAGTGTATGATAGAAAAACGTAATGTGTCATTAAGATTGTAAAACAAGTTATAATAGTTAGAAGTATGCATTCAGAGTACCTTTTAAAGATTCCATAATAAAATTATTTTTTAAAAAGTCAAATATATTAATTTCTAATGCATTGAATGTATATATTTTTATAAAAACTTGCAATTTATGACTTTTAAAGAGTGTCGGAAGTCATTCGTTAACAAGATCCAATAACCTCTCAAAAATACAAATAAGTAGTAATATTGATACAAATAATAATAATGCGTAACAATTAAAAAAAATGCCCTCTCAAAATTAATCATAGACAAGTACCTTATAAAAATACATTCAATTCAAGTTGTGATTCAAATTAAAGAGAGAATACAATAATAAAACTAAAAAAAAAAAATCATTTTATATATGATGTTTGGTGTCAACTTCTTCTATTAAAAGTAATATTTTTGGTAACTATATGCCCCACTTGTAGTGCTTACAAAAGAATTCAACGTAACAATTGGCTGAATATACATAGCCAATTTGATAATAAACATTTTATTTAGTTCTTTATTTAGTTTACTAAAACAAAAACAATAAAGTTAAACAATTTGATAATAAACTATTTGGTGATTTTCAATTATTAGTTTGTATGAATAATTATTTTTAAGATAATGCAGTGATTGTGTAAATTTCATGCTAATATGGTAGAAGTTCTATTTGATAGTGAGAGACCGGAAGAAAATAGAGTAAAAAGGAGCAAGAAGGAGAGAGAGAGGGGACAGGGAGTAAGAGGGGAATTACTAGTTTTTTTTTTCTTTTCCTTTTTGATTAAATGAAGGTTAGGATTAGGAGTGGAAATAGGCCGGACTGAGCCGGACTTTGCTTAAATAAGTTAGAGTTAGTTGAAAAAACTAAAGTTTAAGCCTGCCTACTCTCACCCCTTATTTAAACTTCGTTTCCTTTCTAAATTTATGCTGCCCTCACCTTAATTTATGACTAGTATGACTCTCTCTCTTTATCTTTTCTTGCATAGTTACGAAATATAAGTTGGTTACGTCTTGAAAAGTTTGGGGTTTTGAATCATGGTTAAGATTCATTTAAAGTATAGTTTTAAATAAAATGTATCTAGACTGGTCTTAATGTTGTATGTAAGGAAGATAAGGGAGAAAGATATTGACTGCGAAGCATACAAGTAAGACTTACAAAAGCAGCTTTTGAGCTTTTCTAACAAGTTAAATGAATGGTTTTAAGGTTGTATGTAAATGAATGAGCTTTCAAACTATCATCCAAAAATTTGTTATAATTAATTAGGTGATTCTCTTCGTGGTACTATAGGGTAGTTTAAAGTTAAAAAGTTTAAGGTTAGAAGTGATGTAGGTGTAGGGGAAACAATTGATTAGGGTTTTGTGAATTTTATCTAACTTGAGAAATAAGAAACAATTATAGAATGAGAAAGAGAGAATGAGGAATTAAGAGGTTAAAGGAAAGTGAATGTGAATTGTATTTTCTATTATTCATTGAGGAATCAATATATACACACACACAATGTTCCTCTATTGCTTGCACACCAAGTAACTTGCAATATGTGTAACTGACCCTAAACAGACTAATCAAAGATAAAAGAGGTTTGAATTACAAACTAACATTCCTCCTTAATTCAAACTCTCAAAGCAAACTAATCACAATTCTCTTCTAAGCTTTAGAAACTGGGTTCTTTTGACTGGTTTAATGAAAATATCAGCAACTTGATCCATTGTTGAGCAGTATTCAACCTTGATCTTGCATTTGTCCAGTTGATCCCTCAAGTAGTGGAATCTAGTCTCAATGTGTTTGCTTTTACCATGTGCAATAGGATTATTAGCAAGGTTAATTGCAAACTTGTTATCTATCAGAAGCTTGATGGGTTACTTTAGCTTGATTATTAAGTCTTCTACCACATTCTGCAACTAGTTTGCTTGACAAGTTACAGATGAACCTGCAACATACTCATCCTCACAGCTTGAAAGAGCAGCAATTGACTGCTTCTTAAATGACAGGAAATAGGTGCTCCTTGTAACATGAACACAAAGCATGTAAGTGCTCATTCTATCTATTTTATCCCCACACCAATCAGCATCTGAGTAGCCTACCATGTTGAGCTACTCAGTTTCCTGTGCCATAGAAAATAGAATTCCATATTCCAATGTACCATTTATATATCTTAGAATCTTCTTAGCTTCTAAGAAATAATTTTTGAGAGGGTTACTCATGAACCTGCTAACAATTCCAACTGAGTAGCTTATGTCAGGTATGCTTTGACATAAGTATCTCAGCGTGAAGGAAAATCGAAACGTTTTCAGAATAAAGCAGCGGATAAAAAAATTCGATTTTCTTTCCTTGGATCATTACGAATTAACACATGAATCAGTGATTCGATTGTTACCTCGAAGTGTGGACTCTGAAAGCT
>Ga0315915_1009079_pt1 | contig 11422 bp, 2 predicted proteins | sample MpolbnodulesMG_FD_207738 | JGI IMG/M metagenome (GOLD analysis project Ga0315915, IMG submission 207738) | Medicago polymorpha root nodule microbial communities from Los Angeles, California, United States - branched nodules | ecosystem: Host-associated > Plants > Roots > Nodule | place: USA... | reverse complement strand
TGAATATGATGATATAGGGCATGCACATGGTACATGGAGTGATAAAGAGAGAAAATCAGAAATGATATCTGGGAGAGAAGGACTGAAGTTGACAGAGAGATGTTCATAAAAAGGGAAGGGACAAAAGAGAGCTTAGAAAGTGACCAGGAATTTACTTGGATCAAAAGGCATTGTATGCCAGGTATATTGTAAAAAATAATGTATTTGCATACATTGATTAAATTTTTAATTAGAAAATAAAGGGTATGTATGTAAATGTAATGTATCTATGTATGAAATGATATGAAAAAAGTAGATGTTACTGAATGAATGAATGAAATAGAATGATGCTAGTGTGATTTGGGAGTTCTCAATAGGTTCTTCTTTTGATGTGGAAATCAGACATGGCCCCTACATGAATATATCATTTTTCAATAGCTACTAAGATATTGTTGTACTAGACAAAAAAAGTGGAGGGTAAAAATGTATTTTTTATTAGTATGAATCTCATATGTATGGGTCCCAATATATATGAGCCTTGTTTTCATTAGGGTTTTAAATTTATTTTGTTCTGCAGTGCATATTGGTACACATATTCTAAAGTTATATCAGGAAGTATAACTTTTCTAACTGTACTTTTGAAGCAGTGGTAGAATTGATGATACTGATGAGCAAAGAAGACTATATATTATGGTTTTGGATGGTACAATTTCTATAGATGTGTGACAAAGATTTTGAATTATACAGTTTCTTGAGTCTCTATGAGAGAATAGGGTCTCTCAAAATGTCTAATTAATAATTATATCTGCACAAGACTTGATTATGATCAGTACTGGGAAATGACCAAAAACAGAAAATATAGTATGTAAATAAAGCCTTTTTTTAGTTATACGTTCCTTTCAATTAATATTGTTTATCAAAATTCATTTTCTTGTAATCAATTGATCTTTCTTTCTCTCTGTCAAGATCACACAATAAGGTTACGATTTTCTTTAACATGTCACACTTTTCTACATGTTGGCATAAAGTGACTGCACTTTATGTTGAAATGTAAAGGGAAATTCTTAAACTTTATATAGCTAGATTGTTGAAGTGATTTAGTTACAAATTATTGGAGGATGACAAATAAACTAACACTTTGCTTTCTCTTCTTTTTGTCACTATGCACACGGCCACAATAGCCCATCCCAATATAAAACAAACAGTATATTCATACGGAAATGCATGATTTCATCAAATGGTATCATGTGAAAGTTTTGTATCCATGTTCTATAAATATTACATAGATGAGATTCTATCAAAATTTGTGATGGAAAACCACTAAATCTACTTGTAAAACAACCCCACCAAATCAGTATAAAATTTTAATGAGATGATTTATTCCTCAACTTTTTATATAGTTTAATTTCCGTCTAAATAAGGATTGATAAAATTAATTTATAAAAAGATTCATAAAATTAAGGGATAACAACTACTAATTTGTCCCTAAAAAAACTACTAATTTGGATTCTGTAAAAAAAAACTGCTGATTTGGATGTTGTTTTGATTAGGGGTGTTAAAATGGTCGAGCTCGCCAGTTCGTCTCGTTTAATCTATAATTTTAAGCAAGATGAGTAAAGATTTTTAACACAACTTTTAAGTTGTTCTGTCTCGTTTAACCCACTGAAAAAGCGAGACCGGATGGACTCGGCTAGTTTACAAAAGATGTAATCTTTTATTGTTTTCATTGAGAAATTGAGATAATAACAACACGAAATCATTAATCTCATGTTGTTAATCATGTAGTTTGAGAAAGAAAAAAAATAGGGTTAATTAAGTTTTTAGTCCCTATAAATATTCACAGTTTTGTTTTTAGTCCCTACAAAATAAAATCACACTTTTTAATCCCTGTAAAATTTTTCATCAGCATTTTTAGTCCATGTAAATTTTTCCATCAGCACTTTTAGTCCCTGTCAAAAATGTCCATCAACAATTTTGGTCCCTAAAATGCTTAAGGAAAATGTCACAAGAACTAAAAAGTGTAATTTTATTTTGTAAGAATTAAAAGCAAAACTGTAAATATTTATAGGGACTAAAAACTTAATTAACCCAGAAAATTATAACAACAGTGAATTATGAATTTATATGATTTTCATGAATGAAAAAAATAATAATTGATTGACAGGCCGGCCCACCAAGGGTCGAGTGAGATACTAGTTTAAACCTAATCACCTAAGTTAGTTCGTCTAAATAGGACGAGACTTTCCACTTTGTCATCCCTAGTTTGGATACCCTTCTCCATAAACCAGGATCAATATAATTTAAAGTTACTTTACATACATGCATGTTTGTGTATGTTAAAAATCATAAAGAAAACCATCTAATATTTAATTAGATATGGCCATTTTTTAATTAAATTATCAAATGTTAGTAATTAGTTGTTAGGTTAACATTTTATCCTTTATTGGATTTGAATCTAGGCTCTCAAAATCTTTTATCTCTTAACATAAAAAAGAAGTAGAGGTCATGTTTATTGGAAATATTGATTGGTTAGTAAATTATCTTTTACTTAAGAGTTAGTTACAACTCTTAGTTAGAGTTTGTTAATATGTTATTAGTTTGTACGTCGATGGTTATAGTATGTTACGTTGATTAAATATGGATTGAACACATGCGTTTATAAACGAAGATAATCATCAACTTGCAAATTAATGTTAAAATTATTGAATTAGACTCAACTCAAATTTCAAAATGATATTGTATTCTATCTAAAATTCACTGAGTCACCTACGATCAAGTCACCTTTATTCTAGCAAACAATTCTTAACTTGATTGACTAATACTAAGCATATGTATGGTTTCACACTTACATATCTTAGAAGTGTTTTTCAAGTGTCAAAAACAATTCTAACTTTATAAATTATGTTTGGCATTTTTTTGAAAAATCAATCAATTTTTGGGACTAAAAGCAATTCTACCTGAAGCTATTATTTGTAGTTTTGGATTGTAAAGTTGATTCTAGCACACAAACTTTTAATTCAACTCACTTTTACATTAATGTATCAAACACAACTTATTTTACATACTACTTATATTTAGTCTGAATCAATTTCCTCAAAATCATTTTTTTTGTCAAAGGATAATCAAACATACACTAAATGAATTGATATCATCTAACAATGTTCATGTGAATTTTCATTCTATAAACAGATTTTATGCTACCTTACTATGGCATATCTTTATGAATTAAGAGCAAATAATCACAAATAAGAGAAAAAGGAAAAGGAAAATATATAGGGGCATAGGGTGTTGGTAGCTAGGGCTAGGGGAATGGTAGGATACGAATGTAAATGTAAGTTGAAGACTTTTTGATGGCAACATAACATGTCTTTATAATTTATGCGACTGAGCACGCGCCCCAAAAATTAAATGCTCTTAGCATTAAATGCAAAGTATGTCATGGTTTCTGGATCTTTATCTTGTTGTGAGATCATAACTCGAAAGCTACATCATTTTTTTGCCACTGCTTCACCCACCACCTTTCACCGTTTTATGCTGCTATTACAACCGCCCTTGAAAGTGAGTGAACTTATAATTAAGTCCACAGTGAAAACTCAAAACATATATGTGCTCTAGCTGCATGCAATCTTCCTTCTAAAATGCTACCCAAATTATAACTTACATGAATTCATATGTACAGTGTTTTTATCAATTCAAGTGATCATGAGTCAGTTAATTTCATTAGGTATATAACAACTACGCAATTTTTTTATAGCATGCACATCCAACACTTAAAAATGTCCTAGTTTAATATTCATGCGCTGATGGTAATTAAAATGTTTACTTATATATTCTAGGTTAAATATGTTTTTGGTCCCTGTAAATATACCAATTTTTCGTTTTAGCCCCTCTAAAAATTTCCTACAACTTTTAGTCCTTACTTTTGGTCCCTATTTTTAAGTTAATTTTTGTATTTTTAATGAAATTGTGCAGAAATGTGTAGAATATTGTAAAACAAATTCCAAAAAAAAATTAGAATTTTTTAACAAAACACAAATTAAATATGAATTTTTAACCGTAAATAATATAAAAATTCATATTAAATTCATGTATTGTTAAAAAATTCTAATTTTTTTGGGGAGAGATTCTCATAATATTATGATTTTTTTCTGCAAAATTTTACTCAAAAATATGAATTCTACATATGAGTTTGCTTTAAAGGAGGGACCAAAAATGAAGATGGAAATTTTTGTAGGGACCAAAAGCTGAAGAAATTTTTTAGAGAGACTAAAACAAAAAGTTGACATATTTATAGAGACCAAAAACATATTAACTCTATATTCTATTGCGGTGTTATGTCATATTATTATTGTCTACGGTATTATTGTTAATAGTATTTATACAAATATTTTTTAATTTAACTCTTCGATTTGATTCACGTAGCTAACCCCAACTCCGGAATAAACCTTTGTTGTTGTTGTTGTTGTCGTAACTATCCAATTTTTAGGGTAAAGAGACTATTGGTAATTTAGAGTTCAAACAAAAACGGAAGAAAATAAAATGTAAAACTTTATAAAAACACTCATCTTGATATCATTCATTAACCATTTGATCACAACCACGTATACTTGATATAATTGAATATTTATATAAAAAAATTAAGGGCCATATTAACTTTGATCACAACCACGTTCACTTGACGTAATTGAATTTTTGTTTAAAAAATTAAAGGATCATGTTAACATTAATTTTTACACTTTTAAGACTTTGGTTACACAAGTTGTATATATAAACTATATATTTCCTTAACTACTACCTCATTTTCAAAAATTAAATTATAATCACATAACCAATATTTGTGGACCATTGGAAGCAAATGAAGACACATAAAAAAAACATAATTTTCGTGTGTGCGTACGCTACGGGTAGTACAAGTTTTACATAAAAACAAACCAATAAGGAAAACCAAGGTGGATGGAACTATTCAATCTTTCCTTTCTGAATTCATTCTGTTGTAACAGTCTCATGGTTGATCTTGATCGATGCAAAACCAAAAAACATTGAAAATAATATATATTATTTCTCTCTTCGTGTACGTGTCTTTATGTTTTTCAACTTTTCAGATTACACAATTTGCTTGATTTTGACACCGCCATCATGAGATTTGCCTTTCCTTATCATGCATTTACATGCCAACCCAATATTGTTTTAAGACCTTCCCCTCTCTCTAGCTATATATCCCTTCTTTCCTAGGGTCTGTTCCTTAATTTTATCCCTTCTCTCTTTTTTTACTCCAACAATTATAGTTTTCTATATTTTCTTCCTTTTTAATTTGGTTCTCTACTTCAATTTTCTTACAAGATTATGTTGAGGTAACACAATTAATTGCTGTGGCACCAAGTTCATAATAACAAATAGTTTTTTAGTAAAATAAGAAAAATGTAAATAAAGAAATGTCACGTGAGAGAAAATGAAATTATTACAAATTAGTTTCAAATTTTGAAAGTTATCATTTAATGTTTTCCTCAGGTTAGATTGTTGTTTGAGGGTTGTAGAATTAACCGCGTGACGTTAAAATTATGAATCACGAGAGGTACTCGGGTATTGGTTAGTATCACCCATGATCATATTGTAGGATCGTGGTTGGATATTTGTAAGGAATTAGAAGAAAAGAAAGATGAATTAGCATAATCGAAAGAAGATTGATATGTGTGAATATTTTTTGAGATTTTGGGGTGTTTTAACTAGGAGAAACTTGGTTTCAATAACATGAAGAATAAGCTCAATACAAATTTTATAGATGTCACGGCAATTAATCATGTCACCTTAGGTGAATTTGGGGGGGAATTAAGTTAACCAAATTATATAGAAAGGAAAAAAAAATACTTAAGGGACCAAAATCACTTTTAAGAAAAAAGGAGGATTAAAATCATACAATTGTGATACTTGATGGTTAAAAGCGTATTTAAATCTAAACAAAATTTGCAATTGGGATTATTCAGTAATTATGCAATCTCATTTGTTTGATTAATTAAGACTAAACAACTATTATTCTCACTTGGCAAAACATATTTAAAACACAATAAAAATATGGATCTTCCAATCAAAATTAGAGAGTTTTTTCTTTTTAATCCTATGATAAGAAAAAGTGACGTCGATTAACTAGAAGTTTGGAAAAGAGATAAATAAAATTTGATAAAAAAAAGCAATCAAATCAATTATCAAATCGAATACTACAAAAAAAAAATCAAATGATAATAACACTCTTTTTGCAAACCTTGTTGGTAAAATTAACGTGGATCCTATGATTTGGATATTAGTTTTACATAAAGCGGTGAAATTTACATTAATTTTGCTTAATAAGTAAGTAAACATCGAGTGAATGTTAAAAATAAAGTATTTTTAGCACTCCTATTTCATTGGCCAAAAGGTCACATTCTTTTGTTTTGAATTACCATGATTTTTTTTGTGAATATTTTATTTACCTTGATTATTAAAGCCAAGTTGTTGATATCTATCTCTCTCATCCAAAACCCTGAACTGCTTACCTCATATAAGGGAAACCCTAGCTAGAGAGAGAGAGGCAGCCGCAGTGGTACACTTCCTAGTCTTACGGGTAATCATCTTGTTGCACTAATTTTCCACCCGTATCTCTAAAGATATCATTCCATATCTCTCAATCTTAGCCTTCTACTTCTACTATACTGCTCTCATTTTCTTTTTGCTTTCTTTCTTTCCTTCCATGTTTTAGATCGATAGTGACTTACTTTCCAACCCTTACAAAAAGTATTTTCTTAGACATATATACAAAGGCTTCTCTTTTAATTTTCAAGGAATTTATTTATATTCAAATGGAATTTGGCATGATTTCATCGACATAATTATGGATAGACTCCTCCAACGTAATATTTTTCAGTATTTACTTTGAAAAGTATTGAAGGGAATTGTTTACTTTGGTGTACTCACTTAAATCTATTATATTTGATTTTTCATTATCAAATATTATGGAGTATAGTGAGTACACCAACTCATTACAAAGATGATGATAAACGTCATATTATAATTTATGTATCTTGTCTAAAATATAGACCAACTACATTATTTATATTAGCAGAAAGACGGGCACTATCGTGCCCGTCTGTCCACTCTTTCTATTGCGCTAACGCATGTGATTATTTTATTATGTTTGTTTGTATAATTTTGATTAATTTTTAAAATTTTAAATATAAATGAAAATTATTGATATATTGATTTATAAACAAAATATTGTCAAGGTATATAACAAAGTTATTTTTTAACTCAACATATTTTAGTTTGCATGCATATAAAATTAAGATAAAATAATGATCATTTATTGTTTATTCTAATAGTAATTAGTAACATCATAACATAAATGTATAAATGAGATGTTATGTAAAAAAATATTGTTATGATTGCGATAAAAGAATATCTTTAAAAACTATATTTTTCGTAAAGTATTCATCTTCTCCTTCTATTTTCCATTCTTTAATGAGAACTTTTGTTGAATTTTGAGAAACTCCTCTTGATAAAGCTACATATAATTGACCATGGCTGAAAACATGTCGTGGAAGATAGATTCCGACATTTGGAATGGTCTGCCCTTGTGACTTATTTATGGTAATAGCAAAACTTAGTCTAACGGGAAACTGTTTTCTGCTAAGCACAAAGAGAAGTCCTGAACTCGCATTTGTTTTTAATTTAATTATGGGCAAGAATGCTCTTTTTCCAGCATTGCTTCCTATTAGGATTTTCACGTCCAACATTTTCTTAAATAAACCACGACATAACAATTGTGTCCCTTTACACAGGCCATATCTAGGGTCTATGTTTCGCAACAACATCAAAGGTGCACCTTTTTTTACCTTTAAAATATGTGTTGGGATATTTCCTTGAGCAACTGAGTTTAGGAATTCATGTTGATATGGTAGTGTAGCAATTTGTTTATTTCTACCCTATTTATCTATCTTTAATCCACCGGTTCTATTTCCACTTCTATTTGATTTTTTTCTTTTATATTGTGATTACGAATTATGATATTACTCCTCGCCTATGAGTCACATACGCTCCTCATATTAGATGTGTCTGAACACGTGTTGCATCCGCATCCACAAATATAATTACCCTAAATTATGTGATTTTCTCAAATTATCAACGTTATTGACGGGTCAGTATCTGTGTTGTATCTGGTGTCGGGGTTCGTATCCATACTTCTTAGCAGTCCTCTCTTTTAATGGCCTCTCAGATGGTGGTTTGAATGTAACCAAAAACAAAAGGTTGTGGTTTGAAGCTTTCTAGTGTTTCTGTTTTTAGTTGTTGGTAACATGAGTGTGATTATGGTTTAACAATTTTGAATTGTTTAAATGGTTTTAACACTTTGATTTCACCGTATTTTGTTGGATATTAGATGGGGGCCATGGGAGCAGTTTATCAATTGTATACATGCAGAACGTTTGGAATCACAAAGAAAAAAACGATGCTTTTATTCCTTTAAACGGCAAAGGATGTTATTGCTTATTTTCCCTTTAAAAAAAATAGGACCAATATGATTGTTAAAAGGTTAAAATAAATATCTTTGGTAATATTTGAAAATTGATAAAATATGATATTTAAAAAAAAACTAACTTTTTGTGACGCCACTGTTGAGTATTCATGTTGGTCATGCCATGCAAGGATCATAGTTTTTTTTTCAATAGAAATGGCCAAATAACCCGGTAATTTAGAATCCAAATGAAGGCGAGTATAATTTGGTTAAAATTGTTTTAATCATACTCAAAATTTGGTACTCTCGTCATGGTTTAATTTGCTAAGCTATTTTATTCAATGTTGGTTGAGTTGTTTAAACTCTGATTAAACGTCATATTATTTTTTTAATGAAATTTACTATTTAAATTGTTGCGAACCCACGGTATTTCGGGTCTAATCTGTTTCTTTCAAGGATATAAAGTGATTAATTTTCATTAGGTATTTCTTAAATAAGTTGTCTAATAAAAAAATGTCAGGTTTTCAAAACAAAACAAGAAAAACTCAGGTTTTAAAATATACTACACTGCTCTACATTCCTTTTCTTTTGATGTTTAAAAACTGAGAAGTTTTTTTTAGGGGAAAATTGAGAAGTTATAAGCTGATATACATTTATTTAAATTAAAATTAAGACCTTATTTAATTCTGTGTATATTTGTAACCACTTAAGTATATTTGAAGTATATTCGATGTAGCAGGGAGTCTGTCCTTTAGCAAGAGTTTCAATTAGGTTCTGATCAATTGTACACACTTTTGGAAATCTTTTCAAAAGCCCTATATAATTGCTTTGAGCCCTTGACCGGCAGTCTAATCATTTTCATTGGTTTGATTTTTAGCAGAGAATGGGTAACTCATGGGTCTATGAGAAAAAACGAAATCAAATTAGGTATACTTAATTTCATTTTGTTTGGGGAGGGGAATAAAGGGTTTTGAGGAGGGGATAAGAAATATATGAAGAAATGAAGAAATTTTTTGCATTTTAGAAAGAAAAAAAAATTAAATGATAAATTAATACTTATTATTAATATATTTTTAATTTAAGAATATTATAACAATAAAGATTAAATTTGAAGAATTCATGTAAACACTCTAAAATTCCTAAAATCCTCCTCCAATAGGGAATTGATTTCTTGTGTCAAAAATCTTACCGGTAATTGTGTTCATGTTGCGTGTTCAATTGATGTTGTGAGCCAACGAGTGCAAGTGTACGTGAAGAAAAAAAAATCTAGAGAGGGAGCACACCGAGATGTATGGAAGAATATACATAGGATGAGTTGTTATGAAGTGTGAGTTATAAGTCTCACTTGTACGGAATGCATGCAATATATGAGTTAGAAGTCCCGCAAGGATGAATTGTCCACGATCTTTTTATTTTCTTCTATTGTGGAGTTTCAAAGTCCAATCTAATTTTTTTTTAAGAAGGTAAATTAGTCCACCTAAATTAGCACATGAGAGAATCGAACTTGAGATCTCAAGGAGGAGCTCACTCCCAAATCTCAAGCCAATACCACTAGACCAACCCAAATGGGTTCAAAGTCCAATCTAATTGAATTGCTTTTAAAGAAAATCAAGACAACAATATTTATTGAAAGACAGAGGATGTTATTGAACTTATAAGATTAGACAAGGATTTTTAAACATGAGAGTAGTCTAAAAATTCTTGGGGTGCCGTTTTTTGGGGAGTGCAAAGAGCTCAACTGAGCTGGGTCGTCCAAAGTGATGGGTCTCAAGAAAAAAATTATTGCTCAATATTCCCACCCCCACTCAAAAAAGAACGATAAACTTGTTTCATATTTCAATTTTTAAGTAAAAAATCATATTCCATGTTTCTATTTCTAAGTTATAAAAAAACACGTCTTTAGTAAAAATAATTGCTAATTTTGATTTCGGTGGCAAATAATCATTATACGAGTGTTATTTTCAATTTAAATAGAAGATTAATCTCGTAAAAATATTGTGCGTTTTTTTTTATTAGGGGCCTATTTTTATTATGAGAGTCGAGCCTCCAGTTTCATAGGGATGCCCCTGTTGGGGAAATTTTTTTTTCTGACCCTAACGCCAAAAAAAAATTCATGTTTGACCCACTATGAAAATTAATCATCAAAATGACCCACTTTCATTTTTTGGGTTTTTTTTTTGTCGTTTTCCTCATTCCCGCCGTTTCAAATGGCGGGAATGAGCCCCCTTCCCTGACACTTGTCTGCGCCTGACAGGCGAGACAGGTTTGACTTTTTTTTTTAATTTTATTTTTCATTACCGCCATTTCAAATGGCGGGACTGAATTTTTAATTTTTTTTCGTATTTTTTTTTGGCAACATATGTATAATTAAAAAACAAATTATAATAAATAAAAAAACATATTAATGATGATGATGATATATTTAATTTATTAATTTAAAACACTAATTAGTTTATTCATAAGAAATAAAAATAAAAACTACTTTCTCCGCGGCAACCATTTACGCCAATGTAAACTATGACCTCTCGTAGCACATAATTTATCTTTTTTATTTCATACGGGTCGTTGGTCTTGCTCTTCCTCTTCCTCGTGCTCTTCATGATCCACATCATCGTCAGGAATTTCAACATCATCATTAGTTTCCATAGTGACTTCATTTTGCACTTGTGAAGCTGAGTTGGTCCAGATTTCATTAACGAAGTCATCGTCATTAAACCCTGCTGTCAGACTTTCTATGGTATTAGTTTGTGAATTTGGCCATTGAGGTGTGTAATTTGTTTGGGGATAATTTACAATGTGTGGAGGGGTTGGTAGATTGAACGAGGAGTATTTTGATTGGTCTGGGTAATTAGTTTGTGTGATGTACTGAGTTGGATTGAAGTCATCAAATGAATAGTTTGATGTTCGGGAGCTTTCTCCATGATGACTTTGTTGAGAATAGCTTGGATATGGGATTGGGGTGTT
>Ga0315915_1009075_pt1 | contig 11423 bp, 5 predicted proteins | sample MpolbnodulesMG_FD_207738 | JGI IMG/M metagenome (GOLD analysis project Ga0315915, IMG submission 207738) | Medicago polymorpha root nodule microbial communities from Los Angeles, California, United States - branched nodules | ecosystem: Host-associated > Plants > Roots > Nodule | place: USA... | reverse complement strand
ATAACTACAAAGAAACAAGGTACCAGAAATTTTATATTATAATGAAAGATTCAAGTTAAGCAAGATAGCAAATGATTGTGGAACTGGGACACTTAAGACAGAAGGTCAGACTTCACTTCGGTGACACGTTATAGTGGAACGGGATAAATTCACTTTGTACTTGAAAACACACATGGTTCAATGGAGAGAACTTCACGGCTAAGAGAAGTGCAACATCTAGGTTCCCCAAAAAAAAAATAAAAATAAGGAAAAGATAGAAATTGAAGACGAGTCAATTGTGAATTTACAAGAATCTTCTGCCACAAATGATAACATAAAATATGTTAGTTCAGTCAAATGAGCCCAGGAGGGATATACAACCCAAATTAAGGCGTATTTTTAAGCATATTCCAGAAAAAAATTATATATTCCAAAAATAAAAGCAGGGCAAAGCTTACAGTCATTTTTAGTGCAGGAGACTGCCGTTTCGGGAAAACAACTTCATGAAGCAGAAGAAAATAATTTTGATCCCTATCATCCTCCTCGTCTGAATCAATTATTATAACAATAGGACATGGTGCCGCAACATCCTTTTGAATTTTCCCCTCATCCAAATCGATGACATTTTGGTCTGAGAGGTGACTTTCTTCATCCTGATATGTCACCACTTTCAAGAATCGATCAATAAGTCTGAAATTCAAACCCCAGACACCACCCCAAAAAAATTGCATATCGTATAGATTATCCATTAATATCAAGCCATTTTCGTATTGAGACAACCAACAACAAATGAGGGGTCAGGTAACAGATCCCATGATATAGATTTCATCAATCTGTCTATGATTATCTTATAAATAGTAGACATTACTTCCCCCACCCCCCAAAAGTAAATTTAAAGTCTGATTTGTAGTTAGTTGGCAGCTTCAATGTGTCACGCCTAACGACCATGATATAAATTTCGCGAACTTGTCTGACATAATAAGAAATTCAAAATGAACACCATTTTTTCCAAATTTGATTTTGAATATTACTAAGAGCAATCCAAACATAAATAGGGTCTGCTGAACATTGGAGTATATTAGCATATTTGTTTTCGATATCATGGTAAATTATAAATGACATGAAGTAATCAACTTCAAAAAGATTATATGGGGGGACATTCCTAGAGAACGTGCTTAAATGAAAAAGAAAATCAATGTATAAAGATCATTATCCCAAGGTTTGTAGCGATGTAGTTGCATATAAATTATATCTGAAGTTGAACTACATTAAACAAATTAATCTAAAAAAAACTTACCAGGTAATACAGATGCTTGAGGAGACAAATCTCCATCAAATCCTTCTTGAATTGGCGATGGTAGTTTAAGAGGATCAACATAAACAACTGTCACTTTGCATTCTTCAACTTCATAGCCAGATTCTTTTTTAAACTAAATGTAATGATAAAAGAAAACGATTAAATCATGTAAGATGGGCAGAATACATTCTTAATTTTTTTGTTTGAAAACTAGGAATCCAGCTAAAGAACTAGAGTACACTTAATTCGTCATTTCACACGTACAACAATAATGTAATTCGACATTATATAACTAATCCCATGCAAACCTTGTTTCAAAAGTGAACAATTCACTTTTAAGGGTAAAAAATAAGCTATCACAATCATTGTTTCATGTTTGTAATCTTTGTGCTGCCTATTCACATCTTTGTGTTAGGTATGCTTTCAATAAATTTATCCGTTAAAAAAACATTGATTTATTGATCGGTATCTATGAAGGACATAGACACGGATACAAACACCATACATGACACCGACACAAACACGTTGATATCGGAAAAGTGATTTAATTGATGTAATCAAATATTGTCCGTGTCGGACACTGACCCAAGTCGGATAGAGAGATCAGGGCTTACGATATCAACAGTTAAGAGGTGTCCAACATATTGACATCGCAAAAATCAATTAATTTATGTAGTTACAATCTTTGGATGCTTGTCTCATAAAATGAAAAGGATCTAAATAATTTAAGAGTCTATGATGATAGAAAGAGAGAGAATAAAACCTTGAATAACAGAAGACTTGGGTCAAACTTGACCTAAGACCACATGTATTAAATCTGTAGATCCGTCTATGGAGATGTCCAAGTATATAGTTATTTGTTGTTACTTTGGTTGACATTATTTGATAAAATATTAAGACAATGATAGTTGTAAGAACTAGTATACGGATAAAAAATTTAAATAGATCAAGTGTTGTGCCGTAGACCGTAGCGCGCATTGAAGAAGGAAACTATTTTATTTAAGACATGGCAGCATAATTATTCTGAAATAGATTCTGACAGGTACAATTCGAACAAATTGACAGTTATAATTTTTATTTTTATTTTTGAGAGAAGTTCTAATTTTTTCAATAGCTATGATTTTTAATAAATGAATTGAACTGGCTTGATAAGTATTTGGGGTGTATTTGTTTCAAGTTTACCAAATTTATTTCTAAGATATTTAGAAAAATATGTTTGCTTAACATTATAATATTCCTGGGAACCATAAAAATAGAGATTATAATAGGTAATTACAGATGAAGTTGTTCTCATCTTCATGCGAACTTTATTCCCACTCTTTTCTTTGGGAAAAATTTTCTATTCCCAGGAACGTTTTATACCCGAGAATAAAATTTAGCAAAATTGTAACAAACATAAACATGTATATTTCTATCGTTTTATTCCCAAGAATCTACGAATATAACTTAAAACAAACGCGCCTTATTGATATGACTGACATCTTATATATTGCTCAGTTAATCAAATCATATATATATATATATATTTAACTATCCTTTTCCCTAACTTTTTTAACTTCACATTTTTACAACTTACAAAGGCTAAAATTAATAATTTAAGTTTAAAGAATGCCTCACAATTCTATTGTCAATTTGGACTAACAATACCCTTTGTCACAAACACTAACATCACTAAAGCAACATCAACCTTTTAAGGCTATTTCGGGTATTTTGCGACTAAAATCAACTTTCCAACTTTTAACTTATTCAACCTTTTAAGGCTAAACATTGAAATGCTTATCTTTATAAATTTTTGAATGGTTTTGAATGCTTATCATTGGCCGATAATAAACATTTCAATGTTGACAGCAAAACCATTCAAAAAAGCACCATCAAGGATATACACGACACCTGATAACATTTTGTGCTTGGTCTCGACATTCTTGTAGTTGTTAAGGCCGATAAAGAAGATATTACACCAAAAATAAACATGGAATATGTGAACAAATTATTTTGCTCTTTCTTAATTTTACAATAGTGCTCTCTTTCCAGGATTCATCTTTTATTTGCTTAAAACAATTGAAGTATTTTACCAAGTATGATTCCAATGAAATCTGATCCACCAAAGAAGAATTCGACCAGATAAGATTCAACTGAAGTCACTCTACCCGTAATACCAAAATCATAACAAAAAAACAATAGTTCTGCTATGGTCCCTACCAAAACCAACATGAACGGTAACTACCGGACTTTTCACGTGTTAGTTCACGAATTTCTAAACATAAAAGATAGTTTTTTTTTTTAACACAAACTAATTTACAATACTCATCTTCTATAAACCAAATAATATTTTTTCCTTTGTTTGGTCAAAAATAATAATAATAATTTTTTTTCCTTGGATAACTTTCTCAACAAATCAGAATCAATGTGATTACACAAAGGAGGCAAATTTAAAGTTACGACTTTTGACTTTTACTCAAGATAAAACCTAGTTGGTCATAGTTCTGGATTCTTGTGAAAAAGCTTAGTCAACAGCAAGGCTAACACCAACAGCAAACCAAGCAATTGAGGTTGTAATGAGCTCTTTATAGACGACTCATGGGTTTGATATAAAAATTGTTCGCTCTTTGAGGGTGTGCAAACTATAATTAAATAAGATGGCAGGGGATTTTAAGAAATTAGCGTGTGCACCCTCACCCCTAAGTGGAGATATTGATTCGTTAATTAAAATTTCTTAACAAAAAGAAGGTAACGATTCATTAACAATAAGAATAGAAATAAAAGTCCCGTAAGTGTAGCTCAGTTGGTAGTTACCAGGGACAATGTTTGCAGGGGTCGGGGTTCGAACCCCGGATTCTCCACTTCTCCACACTTTAAAAACGTGTGTGATCTTGCCACTAGGCTATTAAACCAAAAAAAAAAAAAATAGAAATAAAAAATGCCTTAACAAGATAAGTAATAAAAAAAGTGGGAGAATGAAAAATGAGAGAGAGAGAAAACCAAGTAGTTACGATTTAGGAGTGATTCTCACCACGTCTTTTCCAAATTATGTGGTGCTAACTAAGATTAATATGGGAAGTGGTGTTGGTCTTGTATCTAGAAACTCACCTCTTTTACTTATCACCAAATGCATTACTGTACCCTCTTATTCCCTTGGACTTGGTAAGTTGTATCACCACCTTACACATCAGTTTGTATTAGAGGGCAATATATTGAGGGACAGTCCAGATGGCTATGAACATTTTGTTTGCCTTTATGATATAGTAGTAAGATAACAAGTTTCATTATCAATGAAAAATAAACGTAACAGAATCACATAACATAACCATATTATGAAAATTAGAATGTCAACTACTAAGAAGGGGAGGGGAGGCGGCACTAGGGTTTTTTTGTAACCGAAGGGGTTTCCTTCTAATGATAGAATGTCAACTACTAAGAAGAAAATTAGATTACATCTAACTGAGACAATTATATTCTAGCACGAGCAATTGAATTAGCGTCAATAATGCTCTTTATAATCGCTAATCCACAATCAACAATAGATATGTGTTTAAAAAGGTTTATTTTGTACCCAAAATAAATAAATAAAAAGGTTTACCTATAACATTCATTCCATACCAACAATCAGGTTGGTTATACACACTTGTTTAAACAATTAGGTCAGCATCACAAACCATGAAACCAACAGAATATTAGTATATAATAAAAACAATCAATTTCATGATTCAATTCAACATTTCATAATTCCCAATATTTGTTATGTTTTCAAATAAAATTCAATAACATCGATACTCTTTTAAAAAAACACTTTAAACTCATCTCAATTCCCAACTTCCTCTAACAAATGTAGCATAAAAAAATTTGAAAAACAAAGAAGTTGTTACTAACCTGCGATAGTTTATTTAAAGTCAAAAGTCTGCTCCATTCAACTTACTATCTTTTTGCCTACCTCACTTTCTCTTTTCCCTTCAATTTTCTTTACTTCCAGCGTCGGATGAAAGCGGCATCAATAGCTTACGACGGTTAGTTGTCACAACAACATAATTGAAATTTAGTAACACTTGAAAACTATTACTAAATAAGAAAAATGTTACTAATTAAATTTAGTAACATTTAGACAATTGATAGGTAAAGCACTTTTAACTAAAGAGCTTTAGTTACATTTTAGGGTATTATCTGTAACATTCAAAAAGTGTTGCAAAATGTTACATTATTGTAACACTTTTTGTATCACCGGTAACGATAAAAAAATGTTACAATTATCATTTTTGAGAAGTTGTAAAAAATGTTGTAAAATTGTCTACACTAAAAAATTGTGAATCTATCAAATTTGTCTTTCCTTAAACTTCATTCATATTTGAATCAACCAATTTTAGAAGATCATACTTCGTTCAAATTTGCAATTCCAAATATGTTACAAACGTTTGAAATTTGATTTTATAATGGAAACAAACTATGCAACACAACTTCAATTACATGCTAAGTAGTGCACATCTATAGCCCCACTAATGTTTGCAATAGCAATATCCTCAAGCCAAATTTGTATAAAATTCAGCTCCATGGATATATCATGTAGAAACTATAGACAAAACCATAGATTTCAGCTTATTAAGCAAAAACCCAATAAAACTAGTACAAGATAACAACCAGAAATCCTCCTAAGCCTATAACTAGAAAGTGATACTTTTGATATGATCCCAGATCAGACCAACATACAATAGCAAAACAAAATATTATTGAACCAAAAAATCAAAACAATACTTAAAACTGAGCAACAGAACAGAACACTCCAAAACTTAAGAATCCTTCAACCATTATAAAAACAAACAAAAAGACATCCGAGAGACTACCTAGTCTGATATCAATAACCTCAGACTATTCAATTTCATATTGCATTGTATATTCAATTCCATAATCATGCACATAGATCAGAAAGTAAATTACCTTTTGTTTTCCCTATTGAACCACCAAACAAGAGTTTCACTTCTCTGAATTAATTTAAAGTTCTACCATAATTGAATCCTTGTCAAATTTGAGTTCCTGCATAAAACACCGTAACATTGAAGTTACAAATTAAAGTTTTGAATATCGGCTTGAAAAAGAAAACTAAGAGCTGAGAGCTTCTCACAGAACTTGGAATATATTGCCATTCATTTTTACTACTTCATCCTCCCATGAAGGCACTTTGGCAGTATGCTAGGGTGAAGTTTCGTAAATGCCTCGAACACAAATTTTACCTACAAAGCATGTGAATGTTTGTTTAATGATATGAAAGATGTTAGAGTTCAAAGATGGAATTAGCAGCAAAAACACACATGAACGCGAAATCTTTTCAAATGGACTTCGTTATGCAAATCCTCTAAATTCCTTTCAATCAAAATATTCACAACCAGCACAGGTGAAAAATGAGAACGGAAGTTCCACAAATGCAGGTTAAGGGCCTCTTTGGTTGTATTCTTAATTTGTCGTCTTTTCAAATGAAGTTAGGCATATATAGAGTTTTTTAAACCAGTCCAAATCTAGACCGCAACACACAAAGTGCATAACACAAAACAATAGTCTTACCTTGTTAAATTTTGCTCCAGTGTTCTGTAGCTTACTTGTAAATTTTGCTCTTTTTTTATTCCTCTCCTTACATACCTCAGAAGTAATAACTTATCAGACATTGGAATCAGTGTAATTATCTCCATCTTCGACATCTTGTGCATCAATTTATGATGACAAATCTAAATAAATTGATGTACATGTCAATTGAATTTCCATAGCATTGCCACACTATGTATAAATAAAATTTCCAAAAACTCAATTGAATTTTCTAAATTTGAAATAGTTGAGAAGCTTGCAATTGAAGGACACCTCATTCTTTCTCTTAACCATGTTTTATTGATTAAGCAAAGGACACAATCCAGATTCTGCTATATAAAAGTGTGTATTAACTGTTTTCAGCGTGACGGACACAATCCAGAGATTCTGCTATAGCAAAGGACCAACTTACCTAGCTCTGGTAACACTTTTTAAAAAATGCTTCAAAAATTGTCAAATAGTAACGCTTTTTTTCTTTGTTACATGTCATTGTTCTAAATATCATATATATGTAGTAGTGGCAGTAGATTTAACCCCTAAATTTAACAAATGTTCACCTTAAAGAACAAAAGACATAAAAGTGACAAAATGCATGTGAAAACAATACCTTGTGAGCCAATAACCAAAAGTTGGCATGTATTTAACAAGAGACATGACGGTAAGCACAAGCTGCGAAATAGTTCAGTTTCGAGTAATAACTATATGATGCAAGTTTGAAATTATAATTCATGCAAACATAAATAGTCAACAATTGCATGCTTACCACACAAGAGTGTATATGCGTTCAAGTGCAGAGGCAACACAACAAAATCAGCATCCGAACAACGTACACAAGAGCGCTTTCCTCTCCAACAGCCACCACTTCCGGCACTAGAGTAACAACAGTTTGGTTCTGCGTGATGGAAATGTGATCAGCTTCTTCAATCCAAAGTTTCCAACAATTTTCTTAAGTGGGTCCCACTTGTATACAACTCTTGTCCATGCTCACTTTGGATGGATTTTTGGTGGATTAGCCAAACTTGTTGATAATTCAAGGGATGCCACATTTTGACATCGTAACCATAAGGGCTATTTATCTTAAAATGTGGCATTCTTGATTTATCAACAAACTCGATCATTCCAAAAATCCATCCAGAATGAGGTTAGTCAAGAGTTTTTTGAGAACTTGATTGGCAAGAATAATTTATACACAGGAAGATGACAAAAGAGTTTTTGTGAGAGAGTATGGTGTATGGAACTTCTTGTAAGTGTCATTTTTATGTTGTGAAAAGCTACTAAAATAAAAAAGAGCCACACATATATGACTGTTTCAAGATGAGAAAAATGAGGGACGTACATTAGGGATGAGTTTTAATGAGAAAATTCAGCCTTTGACCCAAAAAAGTTAAAAAACGGTGAGAAACATTATTGAGTGAAAATAAATATTAAAAAAAAAAATCTATACTTACTGATTATCTTTTTTTTAGGATACTTACTAATTATCTATAATATTGATGTAAAAGTATAACAATAGTGACATTATTTTTAAAATATTACTATTTCCTTTAATATTATTATGGTCAATGTTGTAATATTGATTTCAGTTAATAAAAATAAATGTATTTTATTTCGTTCATTATATATGTATTATTATTTATTTTTGTAGTTTATAAAAAAATAGTTTTGTTGTAGTTTGGTAATTATCGTATTTTAACCATTTTGTATTTGTTGTGAACATATATATATAAACAAAAATGTTGAATGTCGCGAGAGAGTTTATCCCGAAGACAATATTTTGCTTTCCACCCTTTACGTTTTCACATGGGTAAAGTTATTTTCACATGCATTAGTATTGTTGGTTGGGTCGTGGAGTCACGTTTATGTTGTTATGCGGAAATGGTTCAAGTCTGTTAGAGATGAGGACATAGGGCCGATTCCCTCAAAGGTGAAAAAGAACTTGTTAGAGCGATTTCAATTGATTCGATTGCAAAAGGTGATTAGTAGTGTATCTGCATTCATATTTTCGACAACATTTTCCCTTTACTTATCTATGTAGTCTAGTTCCCATATCATAATAGTATAGAAAATTCAGCCTTTGACCCAAAAAAGTGGAAAGACAGCTAAAAAAATAATCTTGAGATAGAAAATAGATTTAAAAAAAATTCTATACCGATTATTTAGAAAAATATTAATATCATTGTGATTCATTGTTAAGTTTTTTCACATATTTTTCAAGACACTAGGGCCATCATTACTATTCTAAATTACTCTCTTTTTTCTCTCTACTCTTATCTTTCTCTCTGCCCATCTTTCTAAAACTCCATCGCTAAGGCTTGACAAGACATAGTTTCAAGAAAATGCTTCATCCATTATGGGTTTATCAGTTTTTTTTGTTGTAGTTTAGATTGAATAAAAAAAGGTAAAAAAAAGTTACTATACTTAATTATTAACAAGGAAAATAAGAAGATTATTATAACAAGGAAAATAAGGTTGACAACTAATAAAGTTCTATATATATTGGTTGTGGGCAAGCATCGTACAAAAAAAAAATACATGAGGGAAAGCTTAGGGATCACGTCACTGGAATTATTAAAACTAATAACAAACTAAGGAATGTTCTACTAGCTCAAGCGTTTCACGATTGCTTTAACAATTTCAAAATAAGGTTTAGATAAAAATCATTCATCCATTCTGGTTGAAATGGCAAACTAAACATCGTATTTGCCTACGAGAACACATCCACTAACAATAACAACAAAAAAACAGCTAGTATCAATCAAAGAAACAACATGATATATATAATTGAGAGTTCTCACAGAAGTACAAAACTTGTCTATCACCGCATAAAGATTCACCGCGGCCTCCGATTTGATTGATGCAAGGCGGGATCCAATTTACCAAGGGAAACTGTTTCTAAGGAAACATGTAATGGTTCCCGACCTGCACCAAGCGAATCAGAGATCAAAGTGAGAAGAAGAATCATCATCACCAAATCTACCATAATCCATCTCTCTAAAAGAGAGTGGAAAAGAATTAACTAAACTAAACACATTGAAAGCGTTTTCTAAATATTGGGTTAAAGAGAGGTTTATTTATTTATATAGGGAGAGACGAATGAGAATGTAACATGTGGAAGGGTTGTTACAGGTTGATGATGATTGGCTTGGATTTAATTTAATTTAAAAAATAAAAATAAAAAGGAGAAAAGTGAAGCAGAAGGATAGATACGTGGAACTGGGCTTGGATTTTGTTTAAATTAATGTGATACTATGTATTCTTTTATCAAATGACTTCAAATAATACTATTTTGTATTAAAGTTTTTTTTAGGGAATTATTTTGTATTAAAGTTGTAAGTATAATTGTAAATTGAATTCAAAATAAAAAATTATTATTAGTTGTGGAAATATCTATATATTGTATAGATAAATTAAGGTATTTAGGTTTGAAATTTATATATTGTATAGATAAATTAAGGTATTTAGGTTTGAAATTTTAAAGTATATTTGTAGTATAAAAAATCCTTATTGTTAAACTTATTATATGTTTAATATAACAATAAAATTATGCCAACCGACGATATGTATTATTTTGCAACAAAATTATATTATATCATCATAAAAAATAAAATATATTTATTTTTTTATAAAGTAGTTGTATGTTAATAGTTGTATGTTAAGATGAAGTGTTTGAAGTAGGTATCTGGTGAACGACGACAACAAATCTTAGATTTTTTGAAGAACAAATGTTAGATTTTTATTGGATGTTTAAATATAGTATGTGCTACCGTCAAGCTATGATTTTTATTTTTATTTTTATTTTTATTTTGGTTTAAACGTACTTTTTACCTCCTAAGTTTGCAAAAGTTGCAATTTTGGCCCCCTTTTAAAAAATGACAAAAATGACCCCCCATGTTTTCCCCCTTTTGCAAAACCTCAATTTTGACTTAGTCAAGCCTATGTGTCACGCCACATCAGTTAAAAAATCGCCAGCTGTCTATTTTTTGAATTTAAAATGAATGTAAATGCCACAAGTGTATTTGTAGAATTAAAATAATAAAAAATAATAAATAAAAAAAGGAAAGAATTAAGGAGAGAAGCGATGAGTCTTCTTCTATTGTTCCTCTGTAACATCAAACCCAGGTAAGAACAACCAAACCCAAAATTTAAAACAAACACAAACCCAATCAAAATTTATAACATTCTTCATTCATGAATTCATCAAAAAATTCAAACACAACAAATTTACAATTTAATCTCCTTTTCTTCATCATCTTCAAGAAACCTAATAACAATAGAATCAGAAAAGAAAAGAAAATTAAAGGTGTTTCGATTTTCATACATCCCGGGTAAAGATCTTCTTACCCAGGATCCCTTCCATCATCGTCATGTTGCTAGTGAAGATGAGGAAGACGAAGAACAAGTCTTTGTTCCTAGTCCTCTTCTTTCTCTCAAGGAACAGATTGAAAAAGACAATGGTCCCTGATAGACTTTTAGCAAGTGTACTAAAAATGCATCGAAGTAATAAAATAAGTTCGTATCCACGAGGACTGTGTTAATCTCAACTCAACAATAAAGTAAATATTTAGGATGTATAAATTATTTTGTT
>Ga0315915_1009072_pt1 | contig 11425 bp, 3 predicted proteins | sample MpolbnodulesMG_FD_207738 | JGI IMG/M metagenome (GOLD analysis project Ga0315915, IMG submission 207738) | Medicago polymorpha root nodule microbial communities from Los Angeles, California, United States - branched nodules | ecosystem: Host-associated > Plants > Roots > Nodule | place: USA... | reverse complement strand
CTGATCTCTTCTACTCGACCGTTGCAGTGTACTATACGGATCACATCAAGTGCTCCACATGGTAGAATGCAAGATATGCAACATCTTATGCTGTTTCTCATAGTTTCTTCTTCTTCTTCTTCTTCTCCTTTTATCTCAACTAATCTCATAGAGAGAAGGATAAGAAGTGGGAGAGAGTGAAATGTGTGAATATATGGAGAGTTTGAAGAGAGTTGAAGAGAAGAGAGATTGATATTTGGAGAATGTGTTGTATTGTATTGTGTTGTGTGCCTTTTCGCTCTGTTTTGGTTAATGGAGTGGGAATCAGTCACATAAAAGAATTTGATTTCTACCAAAGTTATGCATTTTATTCTATCTTTATATCAAATCTTATTTTTACTTAAATAAAGTGGTTGGTCATAAATCGTTAATATCTAATTATGTAGATAATTATCAAGTTTCATCATTTGTTTTCAAAAGTAATGCATGTTTGTCGGCTATCCTAGAATCACTTGGTTGAAAATTTACTCTTCAACCTTCATGATTTAGATAAGATAGAAGAAGTAATGCATGTTTGGATTGACGGTGAGTTTACATGATAAAATAAATTTAGCAAAAGTTAGTATTGCATTTTCAACAAAATCACGACGATACTTTGATTTTACTAAATTAACCACCATTCAAAGATGCACTTGGAGATACAAGAAGAGAAAAACCTTACATTTTTTTAAAAATCTTTTTATTTTAATTGTTTGTCAAATTTTTTCCCCATAATTTTTTTAATAGAAGGTAATCTATATTTAAAACATTGTTGGATAAAAAAGCAGACACATTTTTTACTAAAATTTAAACTTTAATTCGTCAAATTGTGGAAGTGTATCAACTTTCATTAGTCAACTTTCATGAGACTCAACTCTATTGGTATTTTTTTGTCCACATTTGATTAATGGAGGGGAGGTATATTTTCTCCATGCTAGGTAGCTTTGGGATGAAATTCATGGTATGAATAATTAATAGCATAACACTCTGTATAGTTTAGGTTTTGATGCATTATTCAGGGTCCCTCACTCATCCCCTGACCACACATATACAAACTCTTTTCTTTTAGTGATTTCAATAGTATTTGCGTTAGGAATGGAAGGTTGGGTATACTCATAAGCGACACATGGTTATAGTAAGTGATGGGGACTTCTTAGCAAGCAAAAAACTTTGAACATTTTGATAGGGTTGTCACTGGGGTGTGCGTGTATCAATCAATAGTTGACACTTGTCGGCCAATAATAAATATTTTTACACTAAGTTTAGGTGAGGATGCTGGTGATGTAGGGTCAATGAGAGAGAGAGAGAATATATAAATGGAATTGGAGAGAGGGGGGATGGGAAGTGAGATGAAATGAGGAGGAGATCTTCTTTTGAGAGAGTGTTTGTGAATTGTGATCTTTCAATTCCCCCAAGCATGATCATGTGGGTTGTGGTTTTCATTGGAAAGTGAAGTTTGATGGATTTCACACTTTATATGTACCTAATGGATGGATTTTAGGTTAGTGAAGTGCTTTAATTTGACTACTAAAGCAAAGGTGTTTGTCTACTAGCCATACTAGCAAAGCCAACTCTACTTGATCACATGCTCTTTCCAAAACCCTTTTACAATATTCTTTCTTATCATAAATGAGACTTATCATTTTGGTCATGTTAATTTCTCAAAATGCCATAGAATCATGGTTTAAATTTAATTTTGCGGGTTTGATTCAATTTTAAATCATTTTCCAGTTTCAATTTAGAAAGTTTCAAATATGAACTTCCATACAATATATTCCATTCGATCTCATATATAAACAAATATTTTTTTCAAATTTATTGAATAAATAGTGTATCTAAACGATAGTATATATCAAATATATCAGTTATTTAATGAACATTAAGAGTATTCTATGCTTATATGAGATGGAGTACTTTTTTACTTTGTTTTCACATATATCTATTGCCTATTATTCTTGTATCCATTATTACCACATGAGAATAATTAATTAATTCCTCTTATGGGCAAACAAATTATTTTCGGTATGAATTTTGTGTACAACTTCAAAAATTAGGGTCCGTTTGTTTTAGATTTTAAAAAAATGGATTTTCCTTTGTATTTTTAAAAATGGATTTTTTTTTTTTTAAATTTACTCAAATAGTAAAAGTTATTTCAAACTCATTTGGTATAAGTTAAAAAAGAGATTTTGACATTCACTAACTTAAATATTCATTGTTCGAAATTTTATATTGTAAAAATCACATATTTTTTCAAAATGATTTTTATGAAAAGCTATTTGAAATAGTATTTTTTTTTAGAGATTTTTTCAAAATTTTAGCAAAAAAAAATTATAACTAAATGACGAAATACTTAGAATGACATTTTAAGATAAACTATTCAAACAGATTTTTCATTTGAAGCTTTCCTTGAAAATTTCTTTATTAAAAACATTATAACAAAATCACATTACACTACCAAAATCTATTTTAAAAAAAGTTATAACAAACAGACCCTTAATCTCTTCAAAGTGACAATATAGATTTATTAAAGTATTGACATCTTTAAATAATGTTTTTCACATACACGGCTCAAGATCAAACATAGATCAAATAGTTAAAAAATTCAAATATCTACCACTTGTACTTTATTATATTGGTTTATAAGTGATTGAGGTAATTAATCTTCTAAGATGTGATTACTGGCGATTGATATGATTTGTATATATAATATCATGTTGACCTATGCGGTCCTCATAATAATTGAATATCCAACATGGAGATTTCAAAAATGACGACAGGCAGTTAAAAAGGTGTTTGGATGGGTTTAATTGCTGGTTAATTTGTAGATTGTCCCATCTCTAATGTGGCCCTCGCATTTAATAGGTACAGGTGTAGATGTTAGTGGGAACATGTGAAGTAAGGATGGGAATAGGAGGGACGAAATTGAGAGCTTTGATATTCTATATGCACCCGGCCCGGTACGAATAGAATATAGGATGCTTTGCTTAGTTAATTAACTTCAGATTGGGGTCATGAATTAATATACACATGTGTCCTTGACCATCATTCCTTCAAGGAGGAGAAAGTGAGCTTTTAACATTCTTTCTAAAATATATGCAAATTGGTTTTTGTTCGGTATAAAATATTTTGATCTACAAAACCGAGTTCATACTATACGCAGAAATAATCAAGTGAATATAAACAAAAGAAATCAAATACATTTGTGTTTTATTATACGAACACAAATGTAGGGCATGATTTGCCCTAATTCAAGTATTTCTCATTTTCCTAATTCATCTACTATATTATGTTTATATTAACTTTGATATTATAGTGTTTTTTGTGGGTACCTCCCACTCCAGTCCAACACTGCCACTGTAGAGATATGCACCACCACAAGAGATCAGTCTCCCTTCACCTCCTCTAAGGTTGATTTTGTTTTTAGACAAGAACAAATAAATATTGTGTAGCCATGTTGCAAAAAAAACATCAAAAGGACTCATTGTTTATAAATAGGGTTATATTCAATGCAATAATATTATTGTTGCTACATGAATATTTTTGAATTAAAACACAACATACTTCTTCAACTTAATACTAACTCTTGATGTTAAAAGACAAGAAGCACATGTGGAATGTGCATGCTAATGTTCTCCAGTCTTTGTTTTTATCTTTTTCGACTAAATTAAAAGGTATACATTGACATTATATTTTTTTTATACAATATCATTCAATTATATTTCACTGTATAGATATTTATGAAGATACTTTATAAAATAACACATGAAAGTGCCCAAACAATGATTTTTAAACCCTTAATCCTAAAAAAAGTATACACTGTCAGTTTATAATCTTTAAATTCTTAATCATTTTAGCGTTATAATATCCTAATTTATTTGTTATATATGTCAAATATCTAAACTCTTTCAAAGTTTAATGTCAGGCTCCACCCCTCATCTTATAAGCCCTACAAAATCACCCTCAAAACTTTTGAAGGCTTATGAAGTTTTTCTACTTGAAAAATAATAAAAACTAAGTGCATGTTTAGATCGATGGTAAGTTTAATTTGATGGAATGTTTCACTGTAATTTTAACAAAAAAATATATATACACTTTAGAATTTCAATAAGATTATAGTGTCATCATAACTTCACCAAACTCATTTCGAATCAAAACATGCAATAAACTTTTTTTTTTACCAAAAAACATGCAATAAACTATACATAATTTTAACTCATAATGCAATGTCCGTTGACAAAAACAAAGAAACATGATATATAGTTCTATAATATTCAACAAAAGAAAGTGAAAATCTTCAAATGAGCATATAAATAAAAGTTTTGACCAAAAAACACAATATACTTCTGCAGCAGAAAATTAGTTTTTAACGTTGCAAGGCAAGAATTACACATGTATTGGTTTAATATATAAGATTAAAACACAATATACTTTTGTAAAGGGCAAATCAAGTCAATGAGGCTACAACATTGTGCCTCCTTTTTTACTTTATTAATATGTACTTATGAAACAATTGACGATTTGGAATTTGGTTAGAGAGTTGGAGCCATTAACATGCCTTTTTGTTATTATGAAGAGATCAAGCATGCTTCTATCGACTGTACGGTGCAAATATATTAAATTGTTCAATAATCAAAATATTTCGAATTTTAAAACTAAAGTTTTGTGTTTAGCAAATCAAAATTGCTTGAATCCTATCTAAGATAAAATAATATTGCAAGATGGATCGAATATCAAGCAAAAGTGATACATTATAATTATTTTAATGATAAAACTTTGAACTTTTGAATCTCAAGAAAACTAAAAGATTATTAAGTTTATTTATCCCCAAAATAAATTCTCTTTAAAAAAATTCTTAGGCCTCAAAATTTCTATACATAGAAACCTTGCATCGAATATCTTTCAATGTAGTAATTTTTGTAGTAATAATTTGTAGTAACTCTCATAATGCAATGTAGTCCGTTGACAAAAATAAAGAAATATGAAATATAGTTCTATCATTGACACCTGGCTATAGCTTTAACATTCAACGTCTTCATAAAAAAAACCTTTAATATTCAGCCAACTAGTTGTCGAAAATTAAAAATGAAAGTGAAAATTTTCAAGCCCTAAAAAAAGGTTGGCCAATGGCCAGTGAACAATTATTGATTGAGAAATCATAGTCGTTTGTGAACCATTCTATATTTGTGGATGATTTTAGAGTCCCAATTTTCCAAAAGGACATATAAGTTGTAGAATTTAGTATTTTGGAAAGTAGAGATCTCAAGTATTATTAATAAAGCTGGTTACAAAGGTTCCAAATCCAGCAAGCTGAATCCAATCGAAGTCATTCAGAAATCAAGGGATTATGCTTAATTTGTTGCCCCACAAACAGCTGCTATAGTGCTATACAAAACCAACTTTTTTATTTTATGGCCATCTACTCTTCCATTTATAAAGGGTAAAGAAAATAAAAATGTGAAAAGCTTTTGTCTAAAAATGTGTGTGGATACATAAAGAACAAAATTCCTAAGAGAAAATAATAAGGAGAAAGGACAAGAATTGCAACAACCAAAGAGCATCATGATGAACTTTTAACACATTCATGTTGTTCTTATTTGTAAAAAATTGCAACAATTGGAGTTCAAAATTATAACCTATAATGGGAGCCATTCGTTCCTTTAATTATAGCAAATAGGAGATATAGAGAAAGGAGAAAAGTATGTTCGGTGATATTGATGTGATGTGGGCATATCAACACTAGTTTTTTCCATTCTTCAATTAATTCGTGATATTGATACTATGGATATTTTTTTTGACGTATATTATTGAATGCTTTAGTTTTGTCATTTTTTCCTCTTTCAACCGTTTTCACTTGATCCTGAATTAATTTCTCTAATGAATTCATGATATTGATGTTATTGAGTTGCTTGAGATTTGAGACCATAGAAGTAAAATCAATTGGATGCTTATGACTTGAAGGTCAAATCAAAGAAGGGAACTAATATAATGTATGGATCGACTTTGTTGGATGTTATGACTTGTAGGTCACAAATGTCTTCAATTAAGTGTTGTTTTCTTAATGTACTACTTACATTAAGAAGAAAAGAATAACATTCTCGTTAACTTAAATTCTATTTCTGATTTTAACAGACAAATAAAAATATATTAGAATTCTAGCAAATTGCTCAAATGATCCATCAAAGAAATTCTTGTAAAAACATCAAGACTTGTTAGAGTTTCAAGACTTTTAACATAGATAAAAGGATCTTCGGACGTCAATATTTGATAGAAAGACTTAAGAAACAAACCTAATATCAAGTCATTGTTTATTTATAATTAATTGGATACCAATCAAATAATTTGAAGAAACCACCGTATGGATTCTTCAAAGGCCTTCAATTATAGAGACTTTAAATTCATTAAATCCTTTACCTAAAGAATAATCCCCCATCTTCCCAAAGACTTTCAAATATTGACTAATTTGGCACGAAAATTGTGAAGTTTAAGAGGTGGATCAACCTCTGATAATCAATTTACTTATGGATGTTTGCATGAATATTTGTTGAGCTTTTACACGGTTTTGGTATATCGGTAAATATCTGAGTTGCGATGGAATGAATGTGATGTTTTTTGATTCCATAATTGTTTTTTGGGTGTTGAGTAAAAACTAAAAAGTGATGCAAAATGGAGAGGTTAGATATCATAAAATGAGTTAATGAGTTAAACTGCCACGGTGTGATAAATCAAATGTTTGATTTTAATTTGAAAGAGAAATTTTTCATATTTAATGTTGTGAATTCCTACCACTTTGTTGTGAAACCTGAAAACCAACAAGAACAAATGAACAAATAACAATGATAACCAAAACTAAAGAGTTTAAACTACAATAGATTCAATCAAGAACAAATTCGGAACCTTTGTGTGATGCAAATAAAATTAAATATTCAATCCAAAGACAACCAAGATAAAAAGAGCCGAAGGAATAAACACATCAAAGTTTTTTTTACCAAGTTTGATTCAAATTGACCTTTGATAGAGCATGTTTTCAATCCACAATTAATGAATCTTTGTAAGAGATAAAAAAGAGGTTCATAAATTAGCTTGAAGAATTTTCTAAGAACAAATTTTAGTTTGTAGTTTCTAAAATTTCTTAAATCTCTCAACCACATGAAGATGAATTATACTAGTTTTTTTTCTTCTTTTCGAACTAGAGAATATGACATAAATTAATCAACCGAATTGATTAGGATGACAATGATGACAAAACTTTCTCTTAAAGGATTAAACCCTGCTGCATTTTTTAGAATTAAATTCAAACTCATGTCCTCTTGTTAAGTCAGAAGAGACCCCTTACTATTTCATTCAAGTGTTTCTAGGTACACCAAGTGGTAATTTAAATTGACCTTTTATTTTTATTTTCTTTTAGGGATTTTTGAGTAAAGGTTGAAATGATGAAGGTTGATTCGATCGGCAATAAGTTAACTCACCTTGTAAAGTCATGAGTTTCAAGTTTAAAAGAATCTTTTCTGTGGTTGATTTGTAGACATTTGTAGAGTCTTAGGTCCACCTCATCCTTAATGAGCGTGAAAACCCAACTTGTAAAGCTCAACTAATTCAAGTTAAACATAAAGATCGAGGTTCTAGCTTTGATCTAAACGAATATGAACAAACTACCTAAACTTTTTATCAACATTTAATGATTAACATTTAACTTTCTAAACTTTTTATTAGAATATTAGAAGAAAAAAAAAATTGAAATTAGCCAAATCATATTGCACTGAATCTGGGGAATCTTAAAATCTTGAAGCTTGAGAAACAAATGACAAATCATCAAACACCTAACACTCACTCTTCCACCTAACCAAAACGATGCCAGTTTTCAAAACCCCATTCAACGGTTACTCCGTCAAATTCAGCCCCTTCTACGAAAACCGCATCGCCGTCGCCACCGCTCAAAACTTCGGCATCCTCGGCAACGGCCGTCTCCACGTCCTCGAACTCTCCTCTAATCCCACTCTCCCAATCACCGAAATCGCCGCTTACGACACCGCCGACGGCATCTACGACGTAACCTGGTCCGAATCTCACGACTCCATCACCGTCGCCGCCGTTGCCGACGGTTCCGTCAAACTCTACGACCTCGCTCTTCCACCTACTTCAAACCCTATTCGTTCCTTTCATGAACATACACGTGAAGTTCATTCTGTTGATTATAATCCCGTTCGCCGTGATTCATTTCTCTCTGCTGCTTGGGACGATACCGTCAAATTATGGACGGTGGATCGTCCTACGTCAGTGAGAACGTTCAAAGAGCATGCTTATTGTGTTTATTCTTCTGTTTGGAACCCTCGTCATGCCGACGTTTTCGCCTCGGCTTCGGGGGATTGTACTGTCAGAATTTGGGATGTTCGTGAACCAGGTATTACAATTCTTGATATAACTCATTACTGAAAAACAAAATATTATACAATGATGCTTATATAGCAAATTAATTGTATGTTTGGATATATTCATGTAAAATAAGTTGAACAATAAATTTGAGTGTTAAAATCAATTTCTAGCTTCAAGTAGAATCAATTGTATGTTAGGTTTCAATTTCGGATGGGCCAAAATTTATTCTAAAGGAGTAGAATTAATTTCGACATGTTTGGATGTTTAAAAGTATGATTGATTTTGCTTATAGAGTTGATTCTACTTGAGGCTAGACTTTGTAATTTTTTTGGCTTCCACAGTTGATTTTAGTCTTGAGTTTATGTTTCAATTCACTTTTATGTGAATATATCTAAACATAAATCACTTTACATCCAATACACTTTTGGCCAGGATCAATTCTACAAAATCAATCATTTAAAATCAATCCCCGTCGCCGCAAAACCAAACACACTTATACTTTAGGGGAGCCAAAAACATTTCAAAATCAATTCTACATCTTTAGAATCAACTTTAGTTCCTCCAAAAGTTGAACCAAACATACATTAAAACAACTGATTAGTCTAATTTAAGTAACTAATTATTCTAACTAACTATTGCATCTAATACCAGGTTCTACGATGATTCTTCCGGCCCATGAACATGAGATTCTTTCGTGTGATTGGAATAAGTATGATGAATGTATTATTGCAACTGGGTCTGTTGATAAGTCGGTTAAGGTTTGGGATGTAAGGAGTTATAGGGTTCCGGTTGCCGTGCTTAATGGGCATGGATATGCTGTTAGAAAGGTGAAATTTTCGCCGCATGTGAGGAATTTGTTGGTGTCTTGTTCTTATGATATGACTGTTTGTGTTTGGGATTTTATGGTGGAGGATGCTTTGGTGAGTAGGTATGATCATCATACTGAGTTTGCTGTTGGGGTTGATATGAGTGTTCTTGTTGAAGGGCTTCTTGCTAGTACTGGTTGGGATGAACTTGTTTATGTTTGGCAACATGGAACTGATCCTAGGGCATCTTGAAAGGGAAGGTACTAAATACTTAGGTTTATGTTTTTGTTCCCTTTTTCTTTTTATATATGTGGTTAGGATGAGAGGGATATTGGGAATTTCCAATAGTCTTGTTGTATCAATGTTGAGGAGGAACATATACATACATAATAATACATCTCTTTCATTGGTTGGTTCTCTGTTTTATAGTGATTTTGATAAACATAATTTCATTATTTATGATGGTTCATCAACAACGTTATTCATTTGTATGATTAATTTTGTTGCTTAATGAATCATGCTCTATAAATTGTTTGTCTGTTATTATCAGTTTGCTGTTTGTATCTTTCTGTTGTCATTAGTTTTTTTGCATAATGTTGTTGGTACTTGGTCCCCCATTACTTCTGTCTTCCAAAACATTTTGGTTATATTTATAATTTAGAAGGGATTTGGTTTCCATTTTCGTGCATTTTCTGAGGAAAATTTTCAGCATGGATGCTTTATATATGTTATTTTCCTAGTTTTTGTATGCGTAGGCCTTGAGATTTGTATAGTATCAGATTCACAATTCTCACTGTTTACCTTCTTGACTGGGGGGCTGGATTGCTGTACTTGGCTGTTCAAGCTTCCAACTGTTTCTGCCTCTATTAGCATTGGTCTGCTAATTATGGTTTAGAAGCGTTGGATTTCTTATATGTTATTCTTTCTTTTGCAACTTCCTTTTTTATGCTCAAATTATTAAGAACTTTAGAGGGCACCTAAAAGGAAGAGTGATTGTTGAAACTTCCATAATGGGCAAGAAGCAAGTGCAAGACAATGAAGTTGGATTTTGTTCGTAACATGGGAGCTGAGTCACTCAAATCATAAGTTTTACCAGTGCTGAATGCTCTACTATTTTGTGTAAGTTTAAATTGTTTGGAGTTTTCGCTTTATGATCTACAATGTAGCTTAATACTGAATCATACGTTGCATCTGAAATACCAGATACACAAAATATTATAACAATAAGCGTTGCTCTGACAGTGAGTATTTTGAAGAATAATCCAGATCTAAGTTTAAATTTTGAGGACAAAAGTAGATATTTTCTGTGTCTTTTTGTAAGCTGATTTTCTCTGATCTGTTATGGGTGAATTACTAGTAAAACAAAAAATGGTTGTGACTTACAACAACTAGGCTGTCAATAGTTTAAGGAAACCTTTAAAGCATTTGAATAATAATTGAAGGTGGTAGCTCATCTGTGATCTGCTGCATTTATCTGATAGTATTAGTTTTGTTTTACAAATGTCAGTTTAGAAAAATAATTGTAAAATAGTTATTTAGTAGATAATCATTTGTAATGTATTTAGATTTCTTGAGTAGTTCTTCCAATCAGAGTTTAGATGAGATGTCACCTAGATAAAAACAGATCTGTTTGGAATCAAATTCAAAACTTTTGTTTTGAAAGCCCGCTTTGTGAAAAACCAACTTCCCTTACAGTTGAACGTAGCGAGTTCCAAGTTTTGAAATTCAGTTTTAGTGTGGGACGGAGGGTTAGACATGCATGATGATGACAAACATGTCCTAAACATTACCGTCATTGATTATGATCACCATCTTGTGGAACTATAGTTCCACAAGCCATTCTCTCATGATGAAATCAATATGAAGAAATATGTGATCCTGACCCTTGAAATGTAAAGATATGAGTGTTAGGCTCATGAGAAACGCCATTCTCTTTAAGGCTGGGATGTCAGATTTTTTTCTAGTTGTTTGACAAAGTGAAGTTAGTGTCTTGGACTTGAGAGCAGAGCGGTAGGAAGGTTGGCTTGAGTTACTCCGATCAGCAAGTCTTTCATACTTACAAGACTATGGTCATAACTCATAAGTCTTCGGCACACTAAAAAAAAAAAAAGTAAAATATGACAAACGAATAAAAAACAATTTTTTTTTTACTTTCATAAAATTAAACAATCTACTTTTCACCAATTTTCAATGCATAATTTCTATATTAATCTTCTTAACTAGTGCCCTTA
>Ga0315915_1009067_pt1 | contig 11429 bp, 7 predicted proteins | sample MpolbnodulesMG_FD_207738 | JGI IMG/M metagenome (GOLD analysis project Ga0315915, IMG submission 207738) | Medicago polymorpha root nodule microbial communities from Los Angeles, California, United States - branched nodules | ecosystem: Host-associated > Plants > Roots > Nodule | place: USA... | reverse complement strand
TAAAATATATTTTTTGATTCACCCCTGTAAAATATTTTTGTTTTGATTTACCCCCCTAATAGGCCAAACAAAAACCAATTTTATTTTTTTTTTCAAGAATTTTTCGTTTTTGTTTGGCCTATTAGGGGGGTAAATTAAAACAAAAATATTTTACAGGGGGTAAATCAAAAAAAATATTTTACAGTGGGAAAAACCAAAAATGACCTATATTACAGGGGGGTAAAGACCTATTAACCCTATATTCAATAGTTAACTGAATTTTACCAAAATTCTAACACTACACTCTATTCAAGTCTCCATAATATTTTTTTAAGAAGGTAAAATGAATTATAATAATAAAAATACTAAATCTCCTAGCACAAAAAGTGTCAGAAAAAGACTTCAAAAAAATAGCAATAATTACAACTCAAATCTCACAATATTATCAATAAATATTTGTTAAATTTTTTCATTTAAATAATAATTACATTTACAGACAAATAATTCCAATACATATGTAGACTCGATAAATTATTGAATATTTTACACTAAAATATCAAAGTTAAAATGTCTTTTATGGTCTTTACATTTTATTGGAAAAGTGTAATGAGCAATAGTCAAGTTAAAATGTCTTTTATGGTCTTTTTTCTTCTTCTCTTTTTGACTAAATGGTGGCATTTTTTTTCTTAAATTAATTAATTAAAAAATAGTACTTCCTCCGTCCCGCAATAGATGACCCATTTGAAAATGTGTAATTTTGACCTAACTTACTTTGACCATATTTTTCTACTAATATACAAAGATAAATAATATCATATAAGATATCGTTAGATTTGTCTCGATGAGTATTTTCAAAATACCAAATTTTCATAATTTTTTCTAATATATTATTCAATATATTTAAGCTCAAAATTATGCATTGATATTCGTAATAAGATCAACTGTGTCAAGTATTAAGGGACGGATGGTGTAGTATAAAAAACGGCATAAATTTTTTTGATATATGAATATTCGAGTATATCCACATTTATGATTGGAGTAAAGAGTAGGTTCGAAATAATTGGAGGGGACTGACGTGGATCCTTGTTGTCTGTCCCAAGCAATAGTATTACTGAAATTATTGCATTTTTTATTTATCACTTTTTTTTTTATCAATATACTCGAATTATTTCATGAAGGAACAGATTTGATTCATCCAATAAAAAAATGCCACATATGCTGCTGCCAGACTTTACCTTCATGTGCGCGGCGTATAGTGTAGTCCTAAGTAGGTCCTAATGATGGACCCACCTAAACAACAATTTTTCGCGTATAAGACACTGAAATTCATGTTGAACAAAACGTGAGTGTAAGGATACGAACATCTTTGATAAAAACAAGAATCATGGGTGTTACCTCTTTGGCCGGAAAATCAACTAGGTTCCTGACGATTAGTCGCCAGGATAGTCTCGAGTCTGAAGAACAATCTTCAGACACGAGTATTGGTGATGTTGAGTTTGAATTTCTTAATACTGACGAAGTGATCATGTCGGGTCAAAGTGCTAGCAGTGATGATCAGTGTCATTCACTTGAAATGGATTATGATGATGATGAGGAAGAGAGAGATCCAAGTGATACCATGGAGAAGAATAGAAGCTTTTGGGAAAGCCAACATCTTGGTCTGCAGGTGATTATTTGAATTTTTAATACTATTATATGGTCATGTTAGTGTGATTTTAGTGTAATTCTCTTTATTTGCTTAATTGATTGTTCCAAAATTAATATGTATTTGATTTTTTGTTGGATCTGATCAGCTCAATAATATGTAACCATAATTATCAGCTAAGTAGGGCTGCAACACATCTATAAACATTTTAAATCACAATCAACCTTCTTAATAAATATGATTTAAATTTTCTTTTGTTCCAAAAGCATTAGATTTTGGAGGCTTTTGTTTTGATCAATCAATGAGATTTAATTTTGGTGCAGACCAATATATACAGAACAAGTTCTTTGGAGACAAAGATAAGGAGTGCCACCAAAGAAGCTATTCAAGAAATAAAAAGCTGTGAAGCAGTGTGTGGCTGCAACAGAAAGATGATGGGTGCCATCACCACCTGCAGAAACTGCTTAATGAGAGAAGTTTCTATGAGGCTTCAGAAAGCTGGTTTCAATAGTGCAATTTGCAAAACAAAATGGAGAACTTCATCGGATATTCCATCAGGTACATGTTATTCATTTACTAACAAATATATTTTCAATTGTATCTTTCACTGTTTAATCTGTTGTCTTTACATAAAAAGTAATAGTTTATATGAAAAGCAATCTTGTGGTGGGTCTAATAAGATAGGTTTCCAACAGTATATTACATTATCCCTTTTCACCCACCTAAAAATAAAATAAAAAAGTGGTGAATGATGCTCTTGTGGTAATAGGGATTAAAAAATTAAAAAGTAGGAAGTGAAGAGATTCTTCATGGAAAGAAAGAAAATTAAAAAGGTGAAAAAGTATTCCCAAATTATCATCGATTCACTTTCATTTTCTATCATCAATGTGTTATTGATCGAATCAATGCGAGACTTTTAACTTTGTCATCTCGTTTAAGTGTCATATTGAATACTTTTTGTTACTCAATATGAGGCTTCTAATATTGTCATCTCTTTTAAGAGTGAACGTCTATGATGGCTTCACTCTATCCACAGAGAGTTTTCATCTTATCAGCACTAACCAAAATAGACTTAAGTTCATAAATAAATCCAATCTAAAAGAGATTATATAACTACATTTAGCACATTTATATATAGTTAATGTGCTAAATTTAGAATTTAGTATCATAGTTTTCCTAATCTAATATAGTCTATATCACAATTATCTATGCAGGGGAACACACGTTTTTGGATGTGATAGACAATACAAATCCAAAGAAAGGGGAAGTAAGGGTCATGATTGAGCTGAATTTCCAAGCTGAGTTTGAGATGGCAAGGGGAAGTGATGAATACAACAAACTTGTCCAGAAGCTGCCTGAAGTGTTTGTTGGGAAAGTAGAGAGATTGGGAAACCTAATCAAAATATTATGCAATGCAGCCAAAAAATGCATGAAGGATAAAAAAATGCACATGGGGCCATGGAGGAAGCATAGGTACATGCAAGCTAAATGGTTAGGTCCATGCGAAAGGAACACTTCAACAACTCCTCTTCCAATGGGAAATTCTGAGAGGATAATAACAAAGCCAAAATCAAAGGCATCCATGTTGACTATTGATTTATTAGAGAAGCTTCCAACATTGCATTGCACAGCTGTTAAGGTTGTGTGATTGTAAAAAGGATGATCAATTTCATTAGTTTTTTTACTGGTCGTTTTAAGCTTTTGTTATGGTTAATTTCTTTTTTTTTTTTTTTTTGAAAATTAAGGAGTGAGTGACTTGCAAATGTCACACCCCACATACTTGTATGTAAATCGCTAATATTTGTATAGAGATAAATGTGCGCACGAAGTTTTGCTTAAATTTGGTCGGTTTTGGTTAAATTTTATAAATAGCTTTTAGATGTGGATATTCTAATATAAGCAAAGTGACACAAATACTTACTATATATTGAAATGTGGATTCGAACTTGCACTTCTCCACTTCGTTGCTATGACTCTTTGAAACAAAAAAAGTAATTAGCAAAGTATATCAATTAAACATACTTTTCAACAATCGTTTTCACCAAATGATTTCTTTCACTTCCTATAATTTCTCTTTTTCTTTTCTCCTTTTATCATTTGTCACTTGCTCTCTTTTGCCTTTTTATTTCTCTCAATTGTAAGACTAATTTATCCTTTTAGATGTTACGTAAAATATTATAAGAAATTCATTGAAGAGAGTAAGTATTAATACAAACCGAATTTAGAAAGATCCACCGCATGTGGATTTACGGCTTCAACTGCGAGTTGCAAGTCCAATTGAAAGATAACATTTTGATGACCCAAATTCTATATCCACCTAAGCGTCTAAAGAACAATTTTTTGTTTTCTTTTTTGAAGGAAAGAACAATGTTGTTTACACATGTAAGAAAAATAAAATAAAATAAAATTTGTTACTATTAATGAATTATTTGATTTTCTTTCTCTAATACACTTAACTATTTTTTTACTGCCTCAGTTTGTTTTAATTGTTTGTTTTTGAAGGATTTTAATTGTTGTTTTATGGTTATTTTCACATACTTAAAAAATCAATAAATTTTATTACTTTTGATAAAATTATTTATGTTTTTCGTATAATTTCTTTAACTATTTGTTATATGATCATTTCACACATTTCGCTTTCTACAATACATACCAATGGATAACTTTGACAAAATAATAATTAATATTAAAATTTAAAAACGAAAAATATAAAGAAATAAAAATATTTTAAAAAACGATATTTAAAAGCCAACGGAGTGTCACGTTTCATATATTCATCTTAACAATAAATAGTTAGAATTTTTTTGACAAAACTGTGGGTAATACTACTTTGAACGTTGAAAATGATAAATAAAAAAACATTCTTTTTAAAAAATTACACTTAAAAAATAATAGAGAGGTGAGATTTATTCAATAATAGTATTTTTTTAATTTAAACCATTAGCTCTTTTTCTTGAACAAATTTATACCATTAGTTGTTAAATATTTTAAGTCGTTAGTCTTTTTTGAGTATTCAACAGTTCACTGAATTTAATCAAAAAATTCTCATAGCTACACCAAATTCTAAGTCTCAACAACATTATTTACGTCAAAAAAAAAAACAATATTATCAATAAATAGTACCCTGTATTCGTTAAAGCCGTTTTTTCTTTTTTTATCTGGTAGCATAAGCACCGGTATTTGTTAGGTTTTAATTTTCTTTTTAGGGATTTGTTAGGTTTTAATATAAGTAATGATGATTACATTTACAATTTTTTTAGATAGAGGAAATGACAAAGTCACTATAAACTCATACATATAAGTGGAGGCGTTGGGATTTGAATCCTGATCACGACAGCTGACCTAACAATTTTGATATTTTTATTAGTTGAGTTAGACTTGTGGACATATTCACATTTTTTTACATTGAAATAATGATTACATCTACGAGTGTAAGTAGTTCAGACCGATGAAACTGAAAATCCAAACCGAATCAAATCGAAAAAGTATCCGACCTTATTTGGTTCAGTTCAAAACCAAAGTGAACCAACCTAAACCGATCTAGTTTGGTTCGGTTCTCGGTTTTTAATTTTGAGATCCAAAGAACGGATGAACCGAACCAATGTTTACCTCACTCCCCATTTTAGAAATATTATCCTTCCTCACACACACTTATGATTAAGCTCAAAATTAACATCCAACATAAAATACTCCTTAATTCGTTCACTTTCTCTCATCATCATCTCATCACTCACTCTATTTCGTTTATACTAAAAAAGAACACTAGCCGCCATTCACACTTAACCCGTCGTTCCTCACCGTTGCTGGGATCGTCCTTCACTTGTTAGTTTTTTCATTAAAACAAAGAACATGAAAAACAAAGTTCTATGAAATATTTGAGTATCTTGTAAACATGAAATACAAATTTGTGAATATATGAATTTTTTTAATTGTATTTTCAAACAAACCGATCAATCGAACCAATCCAAACCGGCTAGTTTGGTTCGGTTTCTTTTTTGAAGAACAATAAAAATCGAACCAAATCAAACTGATGAAGATTCAATTGGTTCAGACATATTTTTTACCACAAACCGAACCGTTACACCCCTAATTACATTTACACACAAAAACATAAATAATGACTGGTATATAAACGCTTAATAATATTCCACATTTTTTACACCCCATTCAACAAATTGGAGTAATGATGATTACATTTACAAACAAAAAGATAAATAATGATTTGTATACCAATGCTAAATTATATTCCTAAGCAATTTACACGCAAATAATAGCACAAGTAGATTCGATAAATAGCTCATGTATTCGGTCTATATTATAAACCAATTACATTAATTATTCAATAAATTTGAAAAAAAATAATTTTGACAAAAAATAATTTTTGCATATATATGAGACAGGAGGGAGTATAGTTTTAAGTAGGTCTCATAAGGGACCCATCTTTGAAATCATTTTTCTTGAGTATAAAATACACTGAAACTCATAATACCAAGTTGAGTAAACCGTGGGTGAAGAAAAGAGACTTTAGAAAATGAGATTCATGAGTATTTGCTCTTGGGTTGCAAAAACTACTAAGTTTTTGTGGATTCATCCTTGGAATAGCCTCGTGTCTGAAGAACAATCTTCAGACACGAGTGTTGGTGATGTTGAGTTTGAATTTTTTAATGTTGGTGAAGTGATCAAGTCAGGTCAAAGTGCTAGCAGTCCTAGACAATGTCATTCACTTGAAATGGATTCAGATGATGATGAAGAGAATGTTCGAAGTAGTATCAATGAGAAGAATCAAAGATTTTGGGAAAGCCAACACCTGAATTTGCAGGTGATTGGTTAATTACTTAATTATATATGGTCATGTTTTTTAAATTTATTCTTCATAGTAGTATGATTTTATTTTGAGGGACATAGTAGTGTGATTTTCTTACTTTGCTTAATAGATTGTGCCAACATTTAGTTGGAAAAGTTATTCGATTTTTTTGTTGGATCTAATCATAGCTCTAGATTGTACTTGGTAACCGTAATTGTCAACTACGACTACAATACTTGTCTCCGTTTTGCCACAATATCAATATTTCTAGAATACTTGTCTCCATTTTCAATGAATATGAATGTGTAATGGGTTTTGGCTCAATTTTTCTTTCATAATCACTTTGAATCGGAAATAAGAGGGAGCGTACGTTACTTTTGCAAAACAAATTCCTCCAAGACTATATTTTTTTATGAATAAAAACTTTTTTTTTATCAAGTAATTTAGTAATTTAGTGTTTAGAAATTCAACTCTTTAATGAATAAATAAAGTATCCGAGATTCTAATAGTCATGTATATATTATGCAATCCCCCTATCAAATGAACAAAGTTCACGGGGACAAAACAATTATTTTCTTATGTCAAATATATATATATATATATATATATATATATAATTAATTTCAAATATATATGTGTGTGTTATGTTTTTAAATTAATTTCAATACTTATCAGCAAAAATATATAAAAAAAAACTTCAATACAAACAAGACCTGATTAATGCTATATTTGTTTATTAATAAATATGATTTAAATTTGCTTTCGTTCCGAAATCATTAGATTTTGGAGACATTTGTTTTGATCAATTAGTGGGGTTTGATTTTGGTGCAGACCAATATAGACAACCCAAGTTCTTTGGAGACAAAGATAAGGAGTGCCACCAAAGAAGCTATTCAAGAAATAAAAAGCTGTGGAGAAGTGTGTGGCTGCAGCAGAAAGAAGGGTGCTATCACCTCTTGCCAAAACTGCTTAATGAGGGAGGTTTTTAGGAGGCTTCACAAAGCTGGTTTCAATATTGCTATTTGTAAAACAAAATGGAGAACTTCTTCTCATATTCCATCAGGTAAATGTGATTTATTGCTAACAAATATATTTCCAAATATTCAATTGTATCTTCGATGTGAAATTCCTAATATACTGCCACTATTGTTTTCAAAATGTTTTGATTTATGTGACCACTAATCATTTGCTCCTCATGTTGTCTCCATCAAAAACAAAATATATTAGAGAAATTATTTAAGTACATTAAAGTTTTCTCTACATTTCTTTCCTGATCTTTTTGCATTTGGAAAAGGAAAAATATGTTTCCAATAGGAAACTAAATTTAGAATTTATTATCATATATAATTTTTGTAACCTAATACTATCATAATTAACTATGTAGGGGAACACACATTTTTGGATGTGATAGACAACACAAACCCAGAAAAAGGGGAGGTGAGAGTGATGATTGAGCTGAACTTCCAAGCTGAGTTTGAGATGGCAAAGGGAAGTGATGAATACAACAAACTGGTTAAGAAGCTACCTAAAGTGTTTGTTGGAGAAGTAGAGAGAATGAGCAACTTAATCAAAATCTTATGCATGGCAGCCAAAAAATGCATGCAGGATAAAAAATTGTATATGGGGCCATGGAGGAGGCATAAGTACATGCAAGCTAAATGGTTAGGTCCATGTGAAAGGAACCCTTCAACAAAGTCTCCACTTTCTATTGGTTCATTTTCTGAGAGGATCATAACAAAGCCAAAATCAAAGGTATCCATGTTGACTATTGAATTATTGGAGAAGCTTCCAACATTGCATTGCTCAGCTGTTGAGGTTGTGTGATTGTGAAAAGGTAGATCAATTTAATAAGTTTTTATTCTAAGTTTTGGTACAATCAACTCGATAAGTTTTATTTCTGGTCGTTTTGAACTTATGTTATGGTTTATTTCTTTTGTTCCCCTTTTCTTTGGTTAAAACTAATTAGTGAGTGACTTGCTAATCGTCAATATTTTTATAGAGATAGATGTGCGGGAAATGATTTGGTTAAATATGTTTGAACTTGCACTTCTTCACTTTGCTAAAATAAAAATAAAACTATAGATAGCAAAATGTTCTAATCTTATAACTTCTATTTTCTTTAAGAATCGCTTTCACAAAGTGACTTAAGAGAAACGACATCATGATCTAATTTAATTAGATTTATACGTAGAAGAAAAAAAAATATCGCACTATCATAAAAATTCATTTCTTTTTTCAACTCTCAATTTGATAGTTCTGGATCGGCCTTATACTCCCGTTTTATATATAAATTTTCATATTATTGATGCTTCAAAAAAATTATGGGATTGAAAATAAGTCATGGAAGTTCATTTTTTTCTTCTTGTAGTATATATTTTTGGAAAATGCTTTTAAAGTTTTTTTTTGTTGAATTCAAATGCGTTAAATATATATTATGTATTACAATGAGAACGAAAGATATTGGCTATGTTGAGGAAAGTTTTTTTAATTCAAATCATAATCTTTACATATCGCAGAAAAGTTTTTTTAATTGAAATCATAACCTTTACCTATCACAGTATACATAACAACCGTGTTATGTTCACATAGATTTGTTCATCATGATTTATATATAGCCCTTAGAAAAAACTAAATATGGCCAGATGTTAATTTTTTTTTTTTTGAAATACTGTTTTTTTTAAAAAAACCAAAGACCATTTTATTATTTATACGTGCCATTCTTATCAAATTGGCCTATATAAATTGAGTTTTTGTTCTTTCAAAAAAACAAAGAATTGAGTTTTTGTCTTTGCTTCTAGCCCAGCGGAGGGTGGATAGCTCTTGAACGGTCCAATATCCAAACAAAACTAAGACTTCAAGCTAAATAAATACTATTCGACCAAAAAAAGCTAAATTAATACTAGACACTAACATATATTTGGGTTTGGATCATCTCAATTGGCAAATTTTTTGAGAATGTTGATGGATGATCTCACCTTTAAAATACATTGAATCTCATTTATAATTCTTATAAGTTGTAGAATTCAATGCATTTTTATAGTAAGATCATGCACATAGCATTTTCAATTTTTTTTTAACGATCGAGAGGATTCAAATCCAAGATATTAGACCATATATATTTCAATTCAGCCTAATCTTACATTTTACCTGCACTTGAGCTGAAACATATAAGAGTACGACTCAAAACAATATTTAGAGATTGAAAGATGTTAAAAAAATAAAATTTTTAGAAAGTAGAATGAACAATACAATGCCTTTTTTTTAGTGTAAGATTCGAATTCGGTAGAATGAGTTTATAACACTCGTTGTCTGTTTGTGAGGGAGATTTGGGAGGGGAAAACTTTGGATGACTAAATTTGCATTTTAAAATATATTTGATATTTTAAAAATATTGAAACAACAACATGAGTTGATTCATTAAAAAAAAATATTTTATAGTTTCCTTAGTTTAAAAACGAAAAGTAAGTCCTCTCCTCACATCATAAATCATTCATTCAAACACAATCTTATTGTCCGTCTATCACTTCCACTAGACCCAATGATGACCAATATTACACTTGATAACTAAATAAAATAAGAGTAAAATACATATTTATTCTTTTTTTCATATGTCTTCCCTGCTAAATTTAATTATATTTGAGGTGTGTCTTATGCTAAAGTGTTGGTATCTTTCATATTAGAAATTGAGGCTTAGTTTGTTGCATTACGAGAGTCTAACCCCTTCTATTAGATTAAATTCCTGTTAATAACACATATTTATTGTAAAAACCAATTGTGTTGCCCATTTTATTCAAACCCCGTTAATAACATGTTAAAAATGTGTTCAATGACATAGTTTTTGAATGTCAAAATGCACAACACCATGTTTCAAAAATATTGTTTTTCAAAAAAATTAAGAAACATTGGAAGAAAGAAAACTTCTAAATTGAGCGATTGCGCTAGATGGCGACAAAAATAGATCTAGATTTCATGCATCTATATGACTTTTATTTAAAGATGATTTAAAAAAGGTGTAATGTTAGCCAACCAACTACAAATCAATGATCAAGATCAATTAATACATGTCAATGCATTGTAGGAAATTTGTACATGTTAGAAATCATGCAGAGATACTAACCGTTGTGCTAGGGCTTGAGATTAAAGGAAATGAGGTGATGTGTGAATGACTCTGAGAAAATAGTTTTTGTCATAGATAAAGCGGCAAACACCACATAAACTCTCATACACAACTGTAATGTTTCGGGTTTGAATTCAGGTTAATGTGTATAGTATAACAATGTCGATAGTGTCAATTAAGCTAAGTATTATAGACGAGAAAAATGATATTTAAAGTATGGTTAATAGGTCTTTACCCCTTGTAATATAGGCAACTTTTGGTTTTGCCCCTGTATAAAAAAAAAATTGGATTTGATCCTTGTAAAAAAAAATTGTTTTAGAATACCCCCTTAGGCCAGCTGACTGTGCATTTTCGCTTATATGACATGTTGCGTCACTTTTTCAGATGACGTGGCGCGCTGACTGTATAATTATTTTTATTTTTTATTTCTTTATGGGGTACACGTGGCATTTGAGGATTTTTTTAAAAAAATAAAAAAAATTCTAATTTTTTTTTAAAAACGAAAAAAAAAATTCTGGAAAATTAATAAAAATTTAAAAATAACGGAAAAATAAAAAAAAGGAAAAATTCTGGAAAAAAATTAATATATATCGAAATTTACAAAAAAATTATAAAAAAAATCTGAATTAAATTAAAATTATAAAAAAAAATCAAAAATTTTATATTATATAATTATTTTGATTTTGAAAAATTAATTTCTAGAATTTTATTTTATTCAAAAATATAATCTAGATGAACAACATGATACAATGGATATTGATTGACACCGGTATATAAGTCATGTTATACTGTTGAATAACAAGCCCTTAATTCTATTCTTCATGATCTAATGTTATGTTTTTTTAATTATGAAAATATTTTCCAATATTTTTATTTTTTGTATA
>Ga0315915_1009064_pt1 | contig 11435 bp, 9 predicted proteins | sample MpolbnodulesMG_FD_207738 | JGI IMG/M metagenome (GOLD analysis project Ga0315915, IMG submission 207738) | Medicago polymorpha root nodule microbial communities from Los Angeles, California, United States - branched nodules | ecosystem: Host-associated > Plants > Roots > Nodule | place: USA... | reverse complement strand
ATTGGAAGACTTTGATCGAGGAAAACAAGACTTATACTTTGTATAATTGTCATGTGTTTGATAATGACATTGCATTTAATCCCTTTAAGGTTGTTTTTGGTTCTGGTACAAAGGTGCAGAAGTATGACAAGTTAACTAACGTTGTTACTCATGAATTTCGCTTTAAGTCATTTAAGGAAATTCAAGATGGAAAATTCAAAACTGACATTTTATATGGTATAGTTATGTGCTTTAATTTATTTCTGTGTTTTCTCCGATTATAATGTTCTTATAGATGTAAGTTTTTTTAAGAAATCATCGAGCTTCTTCATGATATTGTCAAGACAACGCCAATTGGGACTGGAAAGAAACCGTGTACGAAATTGTGTTGAAAGATAAAAAATATTATTTTCTAATTTGTCAACATCAGATGATAGGATTTTGTATAAGTTTGATAACGGTAAAGAGAGCAAGTTACGAAAAATACTTAGGCGGCCAATGGTTCAACTTTTGCCAAGAACATATGTTAGAGGTAGGTGATAAGCTAATTTTTGATCTAGAGAAGTCACCTAAAAATATGCACATTCAAGTCGTTCCCAAATAAAGATTTGGTGTTCATGATCCGCACTTTGAACAGATCACCTTAACTCTAATCCTATACTAGATTATCTTCACTCACCGATGCTACTTCTTTGCTTGACTTCATCTGATGTAAATATGGGTATCAATCCTTTTTTGGTAACTCTATAACAACAACACTCTTTTTTATAATTTTAGATAATATGTAATCATAATTTACACATCATTGGTTCCAATTGTTTTCATCTTAAATATTATGTCAATTTCTAATCTCATAAATGATTATATGCTCTCTTAATCAGCCCATATATATTTTATGATGAATCACAATGTTCCGTCGTTTTAACATCTCTTCTTTCAACGAAATTTTTTATCGAATACGTTATTGAACCCATGCGAAGCACGGGTTTGTAACTAGTAGATGGTAAGAAATACATGATACTACTATATTTCTTGCTTATGTGGCAACGTTGCCATGAAAGGTGAAGTTGTCTCTAATAGTAACTAGAATAGGAAGCATCTCTAAGTTCATGTTGGATTCTCTCTGAAGCTGGATTCTTTTCTAAATCCATGATACTACTATAATCTGAAGCTTTGTTCTTTGTCTCTGAAGCTGGATTCTTCTTCTTCATGCTGCTTTAGTTCTATAATTCTTGAGTGGATTTATATTTAACTTTGAAGAAGAAACATTTCATTTTGTGATCATTAAGTTTTTGAATGGAATGATGGAGAATGAAGTTACACAGATGAGAGAAATATGAGTTGTTTTTAGTGAATTGTATGTTTGATGAAAGTTTTGTGGGAAGAAAAGAAAAGGGTAAGGTTGAAGGAGAAGAAAAACTATAAAAAAAAAAAGATTATTTTGTTGACCTTCATGACATCAACATATGTCAAGATGCACCTAATATCTATCACCAATTATTTGCAAAAGATTGTTTTTTGTTTTTCAGGGCGGAGGAATGACAAGCTCAAGCGATGAAGAATATTTTGTTGACCTACAAAGCCGCTTCGGGACAAGTCACAAGTCTCCCAAAATCAGAGGTTTACAATAACATCAATGTCTAACAGCCTCTTCAAGACACTATCACAAATATTTCATGGGTTTTGGGAAATATCTCGGGTTACCATCAATGGTGGAGCGAAGCAAATAGGCGACCTTTGGTTTCATAAAATATAGAGTTTGGCACAAAATTAATTCACGAAGCAACAAATGTCTATCAGAAGTTGGGAGAGATGTAATGGTAAAATTGGTCATCAAATCTATTCCATATTATGTCATGAGCATCTTTCTACCCCCTGAATTCTCCATTGAAAAAATGATGAATATATTTTTCTAGGGGCACAGTGGGGTCTATGAGGCATGGAATGCATTGGATGTTGTGGAAAAAATTGACAATGCATAAAAAATATGGTGGTATTGGGTTTAAAGACCTCACTTCTTTTAATATGGCAATGATAGGCAAACATGGTTGGAAATTTGAAACTGATGGTACAAGTCTTGCGACTCATTTATTTAAAGCGCACTATTTTCCAAATAACGACTTTTAGGGTTTGAACATTGGTCATAACCCGGGTTATGTTTGGAGAAGTATCTTTAGCACAAAATGCTAGTACAACATAGTGCCCAGTGGCGTATTAGGTCTGGTGTATAGGAGAATAACATGACAGCAGAATCATGTGTCATTGATAACTCACCAAAACTGAAGTCAACTATGTAATTATGTAGTTTATTATGTAATGTAGTCAACTATGTAATTAGGCAGCATTACTATGTAATTATGGATGGTCAATTCTTACCTTAGTTGTAGCATCGTGCATCAATGCACTTGAATGTAAATAAGATTACTCTTACCATAAAGAGTATTCTCATCATTGTAAATTATCAAATCAGAATATTAAAAACATTTCTCTTATATGGTATCAGTAAGCTATTGCTTAACAAGCATATCGATCCACACAAAATCATCACCATGTCTGCCCATTCATTGTTCATTAGTGCAACTGACACCAAAACAGTTCTAATCCTCAATGTTCAATCCACCACCAAACTGAACAGCACCAATTTTCCAGCATGGATGGTGCAATTCAATGCATTACTGATTGATTATGATCTCTTTGGTTTTGTTGATGGAACAAAACCATCACCTGCTGCAGATCATGTAGACTACAACTATTAGATGAGACAAGATAAGCTCATTCTCCATGACATCTTATCATCTGTTGATGCATCCATCATTGCCATGCTTGGTAATGTCAAAAACTCAAAACAAGCTTGGGACATCCTTAGCAAGATGTTTGCAAGCAAAACAAGGGCTCGCACAATGCATCTCAAGGAGCGATTAACTCGTTCCTCCAAGGGATCCAAATCTGTTTCTGAATACCTCCAAGGTATCAAAATAATTTCTGACGAACTTGCAGTCATTAACAAACCTGTTGATGATGATGATCTCGTGATTCATGCCCTCAATGGTCTTGGATCTAAGTTCAAAGAGGTCTCTGCAGCCCTCAGAACTCGTGACAATGCCATTGCATTTGATGAACTCCACGATCTCTTGGTTGATTATGAAACATTCCTTCAAAGGGACCAAGAATCAACAATTATTCGAACTGCTCAAGTAGCTTACAGAGGAAAACCAGCATATCAAAAGAGAGGATATGTACACAACAATGCCAGCCCACATGTCAATAACATATCCAATTTACAAGGCTAGCAAAAAAAGATCATTTGTCAATACTGTGACAAAACTAGACACACTGCCAAAGAGTGTTACAAACTGCATGGATACCCGCAGAAAATGCACGGATACCCCCCTAGAAATGGTCCAAGGCTAGCTGCTCACTCTGCCAAGTAGATACCTCAAACTGCCAAAACTGATTGGATCCTTGACTCCAGAGCTACTCACAATCTCACCAACACTCTGGATGATCTACACATCACCAATCCCTACCATGGAACAGACCAAATCACTATAGGAGATGGTAATATTCTTCCCATATCTCATGTTGGTAAGACTAATTTATCAATTCAAAATCATACTTTGCATCTTCCTAAAGTCTTTCATGTTCCCAATATTGCTTGTAAATTATTGTCTGTCTCAAACTTATGCAAGACTAACCCAATTTCTATTGAATTCTTTCATGATTATTACTTGGTAAAGGACTTGAAGACAAAGGTTCCTCTTCAAAAAGGATTGCTTAAGGATGGGCTCTACTACCTACCAAAACCTACCACCAACCACAAAGCTCTCATTACAACAAAACATCAACCATGGCATCACATCCTAGGACATCCGAGTGACCGCATCATGAAACATTTATCTTCATTGCATAAAATAAAACATAGCATCAACAATCCATGCATCTCGTGTAATACCTCAAAAAGTCATAAACTGCCTTTTACTCTCTCAAGTATAAAAAGCACTAGACCTCTTGAGATTATTTATTCAGATGTATGGGGACTTGCTCCCATTAGGTCATTAGATGGCTACTTGTACTATCTAATCTCTATTGATCATTATTCAAAATATATATGGTTATATCCTATGAAAAACAAATCTGATGTCTCATTACTCTTTGCTCAATTTCAAAAACTTGTTGAGAAAACTTTCAATTTACTAATTGTAGCTTTATACTCCGACAATGGAGGAGAGTACATCAAACTAAAATCCTGTTTATCCTCAAATTGCATTTCACATTATACCATACCACCACATACACCTAAATTAAACTCCACTACAGAAAGAAGACATAGACACATAGTAGAAACTGCTAGGGCCCTCTTACACCATGCAAACTTACCATCTCAATTTTGGTCTTTTGCATTCACTATGGCAGTATACTTAATAAATCGGTTACCCACCCAAAACCTTAACATGCAGTCTCCATATTTAACCTTACACCAACAACAACACAACATCCGTCACCTTCACTCCTTCGGATGCCTCTGTTTCCCATGGCATAAACCTTACACTCATCACAAACTCCAACAGAAATCTATACCATGTATATTCATTGGTTACTCACCCTCCCAATATGCATATCGTTGCCTAGATCCCAAAACCAACAAAATTTATACCTTTCGCCATGTTATTTTTCTTGATAACAATTTTCCTTATCCAAACCTCACTCAAAGTGCACCTACAACCAACCTTCCCATAACCAACACTGAAACCCAATCTCATATCATACTACCTCTAAATTCAATTATACCACAACCACAAGAACCAAACTTACCCAACACAACAACACCTCCCACACCAGAAGCAGACCTTCAAGAGGTTCAATTGTCTCCAAGCACTTCATCAGGTAATGATTCTTCTTCCACACCATCTTCTCCATAAAATACTATTGCTTCCACTAACCCATCTACAGATCCAAATCCACCCAACCGCATCATTACTAGATCTCAAAACAACATTTTCAAACCAAAGCAATTCTTTTGTGCATCAAATCATCCTCTTCCTGAGAATCTAGAACCATCTAATGTAAGACAAGCAATGCAGCACCCACATTGGAGACATGCAATATCAGAGGAATTCAGTGTACTAATTAGGAATGTCACATGGTCTCTTGTCCCACATCAAAGCATCACAACATTGTGGATTGCAAGTGGTTGTTTCGTATCAAGCGCAATCTAGATGGCACCATTGCTCGTCACAAAGCAAGGTTAGTGGCAAAAGGCTTTACACAATTTCCTGGGGTGGACTTCAAAGAAACCTTTGCGCCAGTAGTTCGACCTCAAACCATCAAAATAATTCTCACAGTTTCTTTGGAAAAAGGGTGGCAAATGCATCAACTTGATGTCAACAATGCATTCCTTCAAGGGTCACTAAATGAAGATGTATACATGGCCCAACCTCCAGGACTAAAAGACTCAGAACATCCAAACTATGTTTGCAAACTTCACAAAGCTATATATGGCCTAAGACAAGCACCACCAGCTTGGCATGATGCACTCAAAACATTCATCACTTCTCATGGTTTCATTACAAGCAAGAGTGATCCTTCATCATTCATATATGCCTCAGGTCCCACATTTGCATATTTTCTAGTTTATGTTGATGATCTACTCTTAACCGGCAACGATGCATCATTTCTTCATCACTTTATTCAATCTCTATCCAACCGATTTTCTCTAAAGCATATGGGAACACCACATTACTTTCTTGGTATTGAACTCATCCCCTCAAAAACAGGTTTATTTCTATCCCAACATAAATTCATTCGAGATATTCTTGAGAAGTTTGACATGGATGCAGCAAAACCGACACATACACCCTTGTCTACAACAACAACACTCATGCTTAATGATGGCACAGCTGTTGCAGACTCTACTATGTCTAGACAAATTGTTGGTGCCCTTCAATACCTCAATCTCACAAGGCATGAACTTTCATTTGCTATCAATAAACTCGCTCAGTTCATGCATAAGCCTACCAGCCTTCATTTTCAACATTTAAAAAGGCTACTCAAATATCTCAAAGCTACAATAAACTTTGGAATCTTGCTTAGGAAAACTCATGCATTGACTCTTCAAGCCTACACAGACGTTGATTGGGGTGGCAATACAGATGACCGAACTTCTACATCTGCATACCTAATATATCTTGGAGGAAATCCAATTTCTTGGCTCTCAAGAAAACAACGCACTGTGGCAAGGTCCTCAATTGAGGCTGAATATCGAGCAGTGGCCACTACAACAGCTGAAATCATGTGGATAACAAATCTCTTGTCCGAGTTGCACATTCCACTTTCAAAGCCACCATTACTTCTTTGTGATAATGTAGGTGCTACATATTTATGTTCCAATCCGGTTCTTCACTCCAAAATGAAACACATCTCCTTGGACTATCACTTTGTTCGTGAACAAGTATGTGATGGTAAATTACAAGTCTCTCATGTCTCTACCAAGGATCAAATTACGGACCTTCTCACCAAGCCCTTACCACGAGCTAAATTTGAAGAACTACGGTCCAAGATGCAAGTTACGGATGGTAACCTCATCTTGAGGGGGTGTATAAGAGAATAACATGACAACAGAATCATGTGTCATTGATAACTCACCAAAACTGAAGTCAACTATGTAATTATGTAGTTTATTATGTACTATAGTCAACTATGTAATTAGGCAGCATTACTATGTAATTATGGATGGTCAATTCTTACCTTAGCTGTAGCACAGTGCATCAATGCACTTGAATGTAAATCAGATTACTCTCACCATAAATAAGAGAGTATTCTCATCATTGTAAATTATCAAATCAGAATATTAAAAACATTTCTCTTATATGGTGCTACTATCTCAATTTTTTATGAACCATGGATAGACAATGGAATCTAGTTGTCACCTAACAGTCTCGAGTATGTGCAATTGACCCATGTGAAGAAATACGACTTGAATGATCACTTCGCCAATGTTTGGAAAGCTCGTCTTATTTATCAATTATTAGACCAACATGATGCTCACCAGATTCTCAAAACATCTCTTCATCCTTTAGTCACATAAGATAAATTTGTATGGAAGGCAAAAAAGAATGGTAAATGTTTTGTGTGCAGCGCGTACCCAGTATGTGTGGATAGTATTGGTGATAACTCTCATTTACATAGGTCAGGTAGATGGGATATAATTTGGAAACTCAGTGCTCCTCCAAAGATTAAGAATTTGGATTTTGGTGTGAAGAGTTTGTCGTGGTCGCTTTTGTACAAGGGTGCGTCTTAGCAGCAGAGGTGTATCGCGTCCAACTGATTGTGTTGTTTGTAGTTCTAATTATGAAGGTAGCATTCACACGCTGTTCGAATGCATGTTCGCTATCCAAGTATGGCGTGTAACTCATGTATGGGACAGGATTGATAACGTGTTGCGAGAGGATTACAATATGTACGCTATGATTTTCACTTTGACATCAACTACCAACATCATAGAGTGAACATTTGGCTTCTATCATGTGAAGTATATGGAAAAGCGAGAATTTGAAGCTTTTGCAAGCATTCAAATATTGGAGAGCACAACTACTTTGTCGGAAGAGTGGAGGATCACACAAGTAATTAAGGCAGGCAATGGGATTACTCATAGTTCTGATGAGGAACTAGCACTACAACCATTCACAGGTGGTCAAAAACGTCACAAGGCCGATTCAGCACGATAATTGGTCAATATATAGAGGATAGAGATCTGGCTTTGGGGTTTCCACGGGTTGGTCTGGTCCATTAAAGACCAGTGTGATATTGATGCTTCGTTCTCTCTCTGCCTTAATAAGGTTGGACTCGGTGTGTATATCAGAGAAGGTGAAGGACAATTTGTTTTGGCAAAAGACTACTTGGTTTTCCCCACTATGTTGTTGAGGTGGGAGAAGCCATTGGGCTGCAAACCGTGTTAGGGTGGATGGATTCCAAAAAGGTCTTGGACAGGTAGAAGTGATATTACAGAATTTGGTTGTGTAGTGCATGTATGTAAGCAATTGTTTCAAATTTATTTCAAAACTCTCAGGTCGAGTTTTCGCCATAGGCAAGTCAATGGAGTCGCTTATGCTTTAGCGAAGGTAGCCCCATTTTATGCTAGCTTACACTTGTAAATTGATGTAATGTCATGTACTTCAATTGCAGATGAAATGAATCAAGTTTGTTTCAAGATATGTTCTTGCTGGTACTACATCAGGTACAATTGTGAACTAGGAACAAACTGTGCTTGTTGTTATTACAGAGACCGTAAATGTGGAGCAATCCACTCCTACTCCTACTATGCCAGTTCCCTCGGATACTGCAATTGAAAATGAGGGGAATCTGAACCGTTCTTTGGATGAAACTACTATCATTGCAGCTGCTGTTCAGCCCATTCCTAATGTGCCAGCTCCTATGAACAACGCAGTTGTTGGTGAGACCGCTCTCTGGCTGGTTCAATTTTTAGATTAGCTTTGGAGAATGTTATAGATGAAATTCCACAGGGAAGATTACCTAGCCCCTCTAGTCATATATTGGAATTGATATCTGAGGTAGCACACGATGATGTGCTTTTTAATAGTGTGGACCAAACCGCTGCTGGTCCGCATGCTTTTACTGTTGAGCACGATGATGTGCGTGATGTTACTAATAGTGTGGAGCAAACACAATTAGAATGTGAGAACATGAGCCCTTTTACTATTGAGCACAATGACGTGCAAGATGTTTCTCATATTCAGGCCCCCACTGAAAATGCTAGCAGCCCGGTTTTGGTTCAGATGTTTGTCACGACACACAACAAACAAGACCAGCAGCTGACTATGCCTGACCATAATATGCCCTTGATTCAGCAAGTACAACAAGGTGAGCAGGTGGTTACCGTAGCACAACAACATGAAGTTCATCCTAGCAAAAATATTCAGCATGGTTTAGAATTGTGGGATCGTGTTCGACAATATGATAAACGGGCAGCTGAGGAAGATTTCACGCCAGTCTTAACAAGGAAACAAAAACAAAAAATAAAGCAACAACAAGTCTTGGGGAAGCAGACTACTAGAACCCGTGCTAGGGGTGATCCTCCTCTGAACCCGTGCTAGGGGTGATCCTCCTCTGACTGCCTAATGAATTTTCTCTATTGGAATGTAAGAGGTATCGGTAATTCTAATACTTGGATTGCTTTAAAAAATCTATTGATGTCGCATAAGCCTATTTTTTATTGCGAAGCCGATGGTTAATCTTGCGTGTCAATGCATTTTCCATCAGTCAACTGTTTACATAGCCGCCATATATGCTAGCACTATTGTGCGGACACTCAGTTCAAGGCTCGGTTTGGCTTTCTTCTCTTCCCGCTGAGTTGATTGTAGATTTCTTTCGGGATAGATGTGGTTTACCTAACTACAGATTTTCATAGTCTGTATTTTGTTTTTTTTTTTTATGTTATTTCTTTCTATTTTTTCTGAGGGTTTTGGCCTAGTCCCCCCCTCCTTTGTAAATTTTTTCCCCTTTTTTTTAATAAATTTTTTAGAGTTTGGCGGCATAGGATGGAGGTCTCTCGGGATGCCAACCTAGTTGGGATGACGATGAGACCTCTTGATGTCTGTCCTCTCTCCTTACTTATAAAAAAAAAGTTTGTTTCAATAAAAAAAAAAATACCAAAAATCATCTAAAAAAATTAAATACTATTATCTTTGCAAAACATACATGTATATTATATCCCAATTAATTCAACTATTTTTAATAAGTTATATGCACGCAATCGTGGCTTAATAAGTTATATGCACGCAAGAGTGAAATTCCTTCATTTGCAGTGTATACTATTATTACACAGTCCCAGAGTTTTGATTATGCAAAAAAATTAATATAACTCAGAAATAATAAGGAAGAAACAAACTAAAAATACAAACAATAATCTCAATCTCAAGAAAAGAGAGTACTAGCTAAACATTAAGAACATTATAAAAGTTTACAAGGTGCAAAAAGCATCAAGACTTTGTTTTGCAGGGTATTTACTTTACCCTCATCACGAGACATAATAAAAAATACTTGAAAAGACATAACTTATCCAATATTTATATATAGTCTCCTTATACTATATAATATTAATTTATTATAGCAAATAAACTAAATGAAGGAGTGATCAGTAAGAAGGTGGCCAGTAATGATCAAGATCCACACAATGGTCCATAGTACCCTGCATATTGTACCTATTGCCATGAGTAGGGTTTGCATTATTCACTTGATCTCCACCATCATACCCTAAGTTATTATTATTCTCTGCAGGAACAAGGGTATTACTATTTGCACCTGTCATCATGTTGGAGCTGAAATCAGCAGCCATAGTATGAGTAGTTGATGGCAGTGGCCTCAAAATAGTTTGTGATGATGTAGATCCTCCAAGATTCAAATTAAGCCCTGAAATGGTGAATCCTTCTCCTCCTAAGGATGATGATGATAAATGGGAATATTGATGCATTGGTACACCAGCTCTTAGAACTTCTCCAGTGTTGAGGTAGTTCCTTCCATAGAGCTGGAAATGAGTAGCAGAATCTAGCCCTAAATGCTGCATCATTGTTGGTGGTGGCATATTATTATTAAAGCTAGGAGGACCAACTTCTAGATTAATATTGTAAGGATTCATGACTGCTCTTGTAAGATTTGAAGAAGAAGAAGGATACTTCTTTGCACCTGCACTCTTGCGGAATACTCTGCTTACCACCCATTCATCCTGCTGTATATATGTATATTCGACATTAATCATTATTGTAATTAGTTGATTATGTCCATGTGTTTCTGTGCTTGCCTATGATAAACTAAACTTATAAGTGATTTGTGATTGATTAAAGCTCACATAATTTAATTGTGGAGAAGTGGAGCGTTCGGGGTTCGAACCTCGGCCCCTGCATAAAATATACAATATCTCTACCAACTGAGCTAAGTTCACGGGGATTCTATTATTTTTTAATACTAATAATAATGCATCAAAACTAAATGCATGATTATATACTATGATTTATGAATATAAATTTCTAAAATTTGTATGCTTTTCGGATTGGTTATGATCATAAGATGTGTCTCCAATTATGACTCTTTTGACTTAAACTTTTTTTTTTTGACGAAACTCTTTTGACTTAAACTTGTATCTGAGTTACAATACCCCTTATTCTTAAACATATTATTAGTCCCCGTAAAAGTTTAAATTTTCATTTTCATTTTTACCTAAAAAAAAAATAATTCTTCAACTTTTATCCGTTATAGCTAAGTCAACTCATGTGTTTACCTTGAATTTTTTGATATTTTTTTAGGTATGTTAAATAACATTATAAACATCTTAACGACAAAAATTTAGAGTTTTTAAAAAAAGAAATTAATTAATCATGATTTTATTTTGAAGTGCCAAAAGTTTAAGAAACTAAAATAAGGCAAACATAGACCTAAAAATCAAA
>Ga0315915_1009059_pt1 | contig 11441 bp, 6 predicted proteins | sample MpolbnodulesMG_FD_207738 | JGI IMG/M metagenome (GOLD analysis project Ga0315915, IMG submission 207738) | Medicago polymorpha root nodule microbial communities from Los Angeles, California, United States - branched nodules | ecosystem: Host-associated > Plants > Roots > Nodule | place: USA... | reverse complement strand
AGCTTTGATATTGGAACAAGTGAATTTAGACAAGGGTTGCGAAACATGAGAATAGTCTAGCAAACCTTGAGACATATAAAGTTTCGTTCTTCAAGGATTCCAATAGCAATCAACCATGAGAATAGGCGTGGTTGCTAGAGGAACACACTCACTGCACCTCGAAAGAGACTTTGATACGCTAAAGAGAAACTTGTCTTTAGAAAGTAGGTCGAATATAAAGTTATGGTTTAGGGTTTGTTTGTGAAGGATTTGTTATTATGATGAACCAATAATCTCAAGGCACCTTTTTATTATTATTTTTATTCTATTTCAAAACAAAAACTAAACCTTTTAACTTTTAAAACTTTCATTCTAATCATTGTTAAAAGTTAATTAAGTTCATAACTCCCTGTCGGAACAATACTCTATTTTTACTACTTCGGTAAAACCGTGCACTTGCGGTTTTGCTCATCAGTCATGGAACGTGGGAAGACTCCGACAATCTAAGCTATTCTAAGAAATCATTTTGTAAGATGGAGATAGATTAACTTTGATAAATAATGTCCCATTTACCCATCATAGATAGAGAATCCACTAACTAGGGTGAACCCCACTATTTCCACTTCAATATACATTCATCGTATCCATTATAAACAAGAATAACTAGATCAAAGTCAAATTAACATATTGCATTCACTAAACATCTATTAATTTGACATAACATGTCAATTCATCAATTTCATATGCAATTTGGACTTTAACAACCGCCTAGCCTTAATTTACCTAGCATTCATCCATTTAATCAAACCACTTAAGCATTAAAACAATAACAAGTCATTAAACTACATCAATCACAATTATTTTCGCTACAACAAATGCATATCTAACTCAAGTTGTAGTTTTCTAAAGTCTAACGTTACTGTAAAATTCTGTGACAGCACATATGTGTTCATAGAGTTGTTGAGACATGCACCTACTTACTAAAATTATAAAATTTATTGTGATGAAAGTAGAAGATGTCTTCTTTCAAACGCAACTGGTCCACTCAAAAATGAGTTTCCTTGCTAAAATTATCTAAGTTGACTGATGTAGAAAATCTTATAAAACACACAACCATTTTCATAATACCACAAAAAATGTAAACGTAGGGTAAAATAACAAAACTTTCCACAAAATTCTACTTAAAGATGACAATTGCACCCAAGACTTGTTTCTCATCTTAAATTCTACTTGCCTTTGTAAATTTTGCATACACCTCCTCCATTCTATAGTCTTGCATGCGGGTTTTATTTGGTAGTTATGGAAGAATGAGCGGTTTAGTGTTGTAGAGAGGGTGAAATTGATGTCAGCCGAGAGTGATGTAGAGGGAGAAGAGGAAAAATGAAATTGATGTAGAGAGGTCTAGTGTTGTAGAGAGGGTTTTATTTGCGGGTTGTTACATTCTTCTCCCTATTTAATTTCGTCCTCAAAATTTAGGAATATAACTAACGACTTTGAATTTTCGATGCACCACTCCGTTTATCTTAGGTTCAAATTACTAAGTATGATTTCATCTAGCCGGTCATCGTTTAAGGTAGCATTAGTGGCTTCATTTTTATAACAAGAAGTTGATACATTCATATAGATAATAAGTTCAATTTCTCACATGCTCTCTTGACATTAACACAATGATCACAAAGAAACAATTATATTGATTACCTATATTAACCAATTTAAAATCTTTAGAGGAGATATTTTATAGTTTTAAACATAATACATTTGTTACATATGCTAGAAATTCAATTTAAACTGATACCTTAATTACTAAGTTTGATTATTTCATCTAGCTGATCATCGTTTAGTTAAGGTTATCTATCCCATAATTTTCAAGGATCTATGTCAGCTAACAAAATGCAGTAATTCTGATATTCTATATTAACAAAATGCAGTATCAGTTGTACCCAACCGAATGGTGTAAATTTTACCAACTATTATAAAAAAGGATAAAGCTAAATATAACGAAATTGGATAGGGAGGATTGTTTTTTGATTTCCGTTTCTTTAGCAAATACCTCCTTGTATTCCGCCAAACAACAAACTGTCATTGGTTTATTTTGTTTCGGGAAGCATTCGTTGTCTTTTCTTTCCCACTATATAGCGAATGTCTTGATTTCTTGACTTTATTATAGCGCCACCAATAATTAACGGTAGGTGTGAGAGTAACTACCACACTTACTCACCAAAAAATTCACTTACCAAAAATACTCACCCACTCTCATTCACTATAGTATCTATCATACCCAAACATTCTCAGTACATTTTTCAACCATGAATCAAACATAGAAACACATGCCCTTCACGTTTCCAGAATCTTCACTTACCAACATTGTTCACCCATACTCGTTCCTCTCTCGTTCATTTCAGAATGTAAATCTCTTTCTTTATTTATAACCCTAACTTTATCATTCCTTTTGCATTCAACTCAAATTTTGATATTCATGTTTGTTTTGCAGCATTAATATAGAAGAAGAAGGGCTGGATCAATTACTAATCTCATAACTTTTCAGCTTATAACAACAAAGGTATGCGACCTTTGTCAAATTATGATTTTTATTTTTTTTTTTAAAATTTATTAATCACTGCATGTTATAGTATATTATGAATTCATGTTGTGTTGTTTTATTATAGTTTATTCATACATGATTTTTGAAAGAAAAAAAATAGCTGTCTATAAAACTAAGTTTTTGTTCAAGAAATTAATTAGGGAGTGTGTTATATATGTCTCTCTGTTCATGAGCTGATTTACATAAGCTCTCTGAATAACTTATAGCTTACATAAAAACAGTTTAACATGATTTCTATTTTGTTATAAAAATGGCTTATATATAAGCACTTATATGTAAATACTTAATTAAGTTGTTTATTCAAACACAGCCTGAATATCATGGAATCTTCCTCTACTGAATATCATATCCAACAAATAATTAACATCCCTCCAAATATAGAGCCTCCCCTTTGGCCTCAATGTTGTATCTACAAGGTTCCTGCTACTCTTTTGAATGTGAAGGAAGAGGCTTATACACCTCTACTCATATCAATTGGACCTCTCCACCATAGAAACAAAACACTTGAGGATATGCAAGAACACAAACAGAGATATTTTCATTTCTTTTGGAATCGCCTAGACAAAAAAAGTGATTTAATGAACTACAAAGCTTTCCTTGAACAAGAAGAAGATAATATCCGCCACTGTTACCAGAAAAAAATTGTTGATATTAGCCAGAAACAATTTGTTGATATGATACTGTTGGATGCTGTGTTTATCATGGAGTTGTTTCTTAGAGAGAAAAAAAGATGGGAACACAAAGATGATTGCATAGTAACTCAACATTGTATAAGCAAAAGTATACAACGGGATTTGTTGCTTCTTGAGAATCAACTTCCAATATATGTGTTAGAAAAATTATATGACACGGTTGTTCCAAGCAGTGTCAAAAACCACAATCGGTTTATCAAGCTAGCACATGAGTATTTTGCATCTTGTTACCCTCATCACAAGGAGTCATCAGAAAGAATGTTTGAGGAAAAAAATTGGGAGAAATCACTCCATTTCACTGATTTGATTAGATATTCTTATCTCCCAATGAAACTAAGCGATCAGTATATGGATTCTCAAAATGAGTGTTTGATGTCAAGGAGGACTGCAACAAAGTTGAATGAAGCTGGCATAAGCTTCGAGAAAGTTTATAATAGATCGTTACTTGACATAAAGTTTAAGAAAAGGCCTTTTTTGTGCTTGTTTCTTTGTGGCTGTTTTCCATGTTTCAAAGCTAGATTTCTGTTCCCACAATTAAAAGTAAACCACTCAACAGAAAGCATTCTTAGGAATCTAATTGCTTTTGAGCAGTGTCATTATCCAGACAAGCCCTACATTTGCAATTATGTTTCTTTTCTTGATTCTCTTATTGACACCAAAGATGATGCAGAGTTGTTGGTTGAGAAAGATATGATTGTGCATGAACTAGGAAGCCACGAGGAATTAATGAGTCTTGTTAACAATTTATCCAAACATGTTGTGACGAATTCATCGTGTTATTACCAACTTATGGAAGATCTTAATGAACACTACATCAGTGGATGGAGAAAGGCTATGGGTCCATTAAGGAGATATGGTTCTACCCTTCTTGGGATAGGAGCTGTAATATTCACTCTCTTTCATTTTTTGTGGCGTCCTCGATATTAAGTTGCTTGAAAATTATAGGTATGGAATAACTTTTTTCTGTATTATATATCATTATTAGGGAATGAATTATAGCCCTTTTCTTATTAGTAGTTTACATGTACTAGAACTTGCTTGCATACTGTTACACATGTTGGATGATTTGAGGGTATCATGACCTTTCTCTACTAAGCTACTTTATTTGGGTTGGTCTCTGAATAAATTACTTTTTTTAGGTTATTAATTGATGACATCTAAGAATTTTTTTCATGTAAACCATCTATTGAGGTAGAAGGTTCTCCCGAATTTTAAATGGATCAATTTCACTAATATTTCATTATGGGAGCAAGTTATGTCCAAAGCAACAAGGTTCACCCGAACTTTTTTTCTATGTCCAAAGCAATGGTTTCACTACTAGGAAAATGATATTCTCATTTTCTGCTCACTTTTTTTTTAGATAATTTCAGTTTTTTTATCTCTATAACATATGGTTTCTTTTACTTTTGGTCCTGGGTGATTATTTAAGCTTTCTCCTTCGTCCCTTCCAGGTAATGTAGCACTAATGGACCAGTAGGAGTCTCTTAGAGCTTCATGATGATCTACGTCCTTTGTTGTGTGAGAACTATGGAGAAGCTTTGTGAGAGTTTGGATGATCTCTACGAATTCTGGCCGCAACTTTTGATCTTCTTCCCAACAGGATTCCAATAAGGGAAGTAGTTCTTTTGGAAAATTATCAACACTTGGCCTTATGTTCTGCAACCAACAATGGAATTCATCAATATATATTAGTCATGGAACAACATTAAAATGTTTTTAAATTCTTATGTATGTATGTTATTCAGGATTTGTTGACTTTAGATGCCAAACTTAACTAATTACTATATTAAAATGGAAATGACATACTTGTATTGCATCATATGCTGCCGTCATTCCATCCCTCCCTTTAAATGGAATTTGATTTGTTGTCAACCTTCTTTGTGATCATAGAACTTCTTTTCTCCTATGATTAACTTATGAAAACAACTCCCATGGTTATGTTGCTAAGGTTATGTATGCTTTCCAAGATCAAGTTTCAAAAATCAGATCACTCTTTTCTATAATTACACAATAAGCATTGGGAAAAAGCCATATACTCAATGAGTATCAAATATCAGATCATTGTACAAGTGAAATTGAATACTTGATTGACATAGCCGTAACTTTATGAGCTGTGGAACAAACCACTTGTTTCTCCGCGCAAGAATGATTTTTGGTTGTTTCAACCGAGGATTATTTCGATAACTGTGAAGTTGAACAAAGAGCGTTAGCAAAAGCACAATTGATTGTGATTTGTTGACGGTGTAAATTTTTTAAATTGTATAAAAATTAAACTCAAAGATGAAATCTCTTCTAGCAAGTCATCTTACCCCATATCTCTTCTCTAGCCATTCTAAACTCTGAAATCTTGATATGCATTTTGTCTTGAGAAAGAAGGTTACCTAGAAGACATGATCAAAAAGTCATGGATACCATTGTAACTCTAATGTTGTCTTACTAATTGTTCGTTACTAATTTATTGCTTACAGTAAAAAGTGACCCTTCCCTTGATCAACAATGGATTGATTTATGCATCGGAAAATAAAACACATTCTTTTTATTGTTCTATCGGTGAAAAGCTGTTTATTGAAGTTTTTTGCTTTTTCTTAACTATTTTACCCATTGTACTTTTTTATAGACAAATATTAGTTGTTAATGTTAATTTGTCTATAATTCCCCTTCTGTGTCGCGGTTTTATTGTTAATGTTAATGGGAGACTGACAGGTGCCATGCATGGTTTCCCACATGTATTACAATTCATTTTAAAGTGACATAGTCAATTAATTAGTTAATATATGGTTCCATGATTACTTAAGGACTATGTAATTTTTGCAGGAAAATAGTACTATTGCCCACCCAATTATAATGGTTTCATACATGATCATCCAAAGAATTGATATCAACACCATTCTTTGGATGATCATGTATGAATACATTATCATAATAGTGCAAGTACTACACCATTGGGTACAAGTGATACTGATACTGACCGAATTATTTTAATTCATAGAATAATAAAATTAAATTGTGTTGGGGGACCTATTTTAAAAAATAGAAAATTTAAAAATATTGGGGGTAGAATTTGAGAGGAGAAACAAGTCTTGGTGACGACTAACATTGTCACCAAACCAACCTTCTCTACGCAAGGCGATTGTCTAGTACTTGCACATTATTATAATGTTTTCATACATGATCATCCAAAGAAAGGTGTTGATATCAAAGAGGGTGATTTGAAGGATTCCAGGGAGGAAGCATCGATTGTTCTCAAGGTAGTTGATGTCTATCTTGTGTCAAACCTAGAAGCTTATGCTGGAAGTGATCTTTATGAGGCTGCTTTGCATAATTACAATTGAAGTCGTGATTGTTGTATTATTTCGTTGATCGATTTTGAAATTCATGCTGCAGGAATGTGATAAGTTTATGCTAATGAGAAAAAGCACTAAGTTTGATGTTGCCACTGCCATAGAAGAGACAAGTCTAGCAGCTCACTTGAAGTCTAGTTTTCAGGTTGTTCCGCTATGATGCAGGGTATTAAGTCCGCATATTTTATCGAATTGGCAGAGAAATAAATGTGATTGGTCATAGATCTGAATTATTGTGTTTCAATTTTTAGATTATTGCTTTTCCGGGGAGGAAAGTAACATTTTATAATGATGTTGATCATTTTTCTTTTTTTATAGGTGCTACTCATAATTCAATCAGGATTGCTCGTGTGTATGTAGACTGTAATTACGTTTATGAGTTTAGCTGAATCTTGAGTAGTTGTGGTAAAAATAGTTTAGATATGATTAAAAAATTTCCTTCCCTTTCTACTAGAAGTATTTGATACTCAAGTATTTTACTCCCTTGTGAAGGTCTTCATGATGAACCTTTCGCAACCATTTATTTGCAGGTTCTTTAAGGATCCGCATAAGAAAGCTTTGCCGTAAGAATCCTAAACTGTCAATGCAAATGAATAATATTTTTCTTATTGTTCTTTAAGGATTTGCTTGCATTCTGGGATTCAGGTATATGGGCTATGTTTTCTGAAATGAGAGTAAAGCAAGAATATTTTCCAAAGTTCATCATTAATTTGCAGATTTGTACCCTTGCAGTTTTGCTTTTACAACTTATCACGGGGTCATAAGTAGTCGACTATGTAAATCTTGGATGGATTGTCTGTTGCCCTCTCTCTCCGCACTGGAATATTGGTGCATAGAAATTAAGAGATATGATAGGAAGCTAGCTCGGTATGTAAATGAGTGAATAGCTTAAGGGATTGTTGAGATGACAATGTAAATGAGTGAAGCTAGCTCGGTATTTATGACAGGAATGTCGAGTAACATTGATGACAATCAGCCACATAAAACCAATGTCCACATAGCATGAGCAGAGAAACAGAAACAAATAAAAGAGAAGGATGCAAATTTAGTACATAACAGGACTAGGGGAGTAATACATAGGCTTTGTTATTGTTCAAACTAATTTTAGTACTATTTTACCAATCATAGCAAAAATGGATTACTGTCTTGAATGCTTTGCTTGATTTTAGTTTGTTGACAGAGCAGTGAGAATTCAATTCAAGAGTCGTCTACTTTAGTTTCTACGTCTATTGATAATGTGATTATGAATATTCAATTGAATTAAAGGTATATGCCATTTCCTTTTCGCAGAGTGTTGGAAATTTCTTCAAAGGTAGCAGCTTTTGGTGTTCAATATCAATCAAATCTTACTTCCATTTCTTGTTGAAGATTATGTAATCGTTACTATTACTATTTGTGATTGATTCAGTTATGTTGTGTGTGGGAGAAGAGAAGAAGCATGATAGCAAAAGATAGAATTGGTGTTGGGAAGGATTGATGATGATGAAAGGTTTAGATTGGATCCAAAAATGGGTTTTTGGGAAGGATTGTTGATGATGGATTAGATCCAAAAATGGGTTTAGATTGAAATTTGGAATGATTGATGATAATGGAGGAGTTTGGATTGGATGAAGTTGATTAAATCCAAAAATGGGTTTATTAGATTGAAATACCAACTCAGCGTGCCAAATATGCTATTTTATACAATCATCGCACCATATCAACTTATGTGCACAGTCAGACGAGTTCGGATGGACAATCAAAGATTTATCAAAAAAAATACATAGATTTATCAAAACCCACTCAAATGGCATGGATAAACATTATTTAACCTAATAATATATATATGAGATAGGATCGTAGCTTTCCATTCATTTTAATCAATGGCTCATAATTAATCAAATCAAGTAATCATGAACCTTTTGGTATACTTTTAATTTCGCTCTATACATTTTTTTGGTAAACAAATCTCATTCTTTATGATTAGTCAAAGAAGAAGATCTTGTTTTTTATGATATTAAGTGCAATTTTATTATATGGATTATTGTATTAATAAAGCTGAATGGAGGCATTTCAAGCAGACAAATTACCATGGCAATGAAGGTGTTTTTTAATCGATATAACGAGCCAATTTTTGTTTGGGAAAAACTCTTATTACTCTTGAAATCGACATGTGAAAAAGACAATAACTTGTTATTTTCAATTGTTAATTAAACACTTTAAAAAGTTGGAGGGTAGGCATGTCCCATTTCATCCAACCCCTTCCCTTACAGCCATTTTGAAGTGTTGTATGCATCCATTAATTGGACACTTTTCCAAGGAAGACACCTATTATCGTTCAAACAGCCTCCATTTACGTTTATTTTCCAATTGCAATTGAAGCACTTGTCACGTGATTGGTCGTAAATGTCAAGATAATGATGATGGGGGTTACCAGGCCATGTAAAATTGCAGGAGAATACCGTTGGATGAACAATTGGATATAATATTTTTGGTCTGAATGAAAACATGTAACTTTCTCCAAACATGAGTGTGTGAAATCCAAGATCATCATCTTTAGATTTGCAACCAAGAGTGATGGTTTTGGGAGTTGGATCAGTTACATTATTGGCAATAGTAACTTTTTCGGTAAGGCTAATAGCTATAGTTTCTATAGCTTCAAATGAAAATAGTATGATTAGGAGTATTGAAAATTTGAAGGTAATTGAACTTGGAACTGCCATTGTTGTATGCACCATGCCAACAAGACTACATCAATCTTAATTTATAGAACATTAAACAAGTCAACAAAGGAAATGATTTGCAAATTCAAATTATTTCGTAATTTGTGAATTAAATGGTTGACCTGTTAATTAGCCTGGTTGACCTATTAATTAGCCTTTTTGAAGGAAAAGTGTTATCCAACGGCTTTTCTCATTTTGGTCCCCAAGAATAAATTGGCTTAATTGAGAACAAACTAATTTGATTTATTTCCCATTTTGCGATAGTAGGTATTTGACCCTTGCGATGCAAATTCGAATTTCATGTTGTATTAATGTTGAGCTTTGATTTTTTATCACCAACTGTATCAAATCCAAGATTAACAGAATCATTGTTGGGACTATATAGTTTTTTTTAGTTGGTTTCAAGTATAAAGATTTAAATAAACTACCCGTATTTAAATAAACAAAAATGTGTAATATCGTGAAATCGCACATCATGAGTATTTCACGAAATTACATTGCACCGACTTATACTCTTAATTCTCTATCTTTATCTTTATCTTTATCTTTATTATAAATATTTACCATTTTTTTTTAAGAGTACACGTGACACTTACAAATCTCTATCTCTATCTCTATCTATATCTCTATCTCTATCTCTATCTCTATTATAAACTTACCTTAATTTTTTTGATGAGTACACGTGACACTTGCAAATACAATTATTCATTTAATTTTATTATGACAACATATCTCTCTCAGCAAAGAATATTCCTTCTTATTTTTCTGTGATTAAAATGTAAAAGGTGACTAAAAAATGAATGGTTTAATAGCGTGTAAATGCTATTAACTTTCATTGCATTTTTTTAATTTGTTTCATAGTTAAACCTAAAAAAATGAACATATTTGTTTATCCTTCTTCTTTTTCATACGTTCCTTCCAAGCTTTAACACCATTTTTTTTCTCTTCAGGTTGTTAGAGAGCATATTTTAAATCACGATCATATTTTCAATCACGAAGATATGATATAGTAAAAATCAATTAGATGAAAATCATAGTCTCAAGTGTAACAAGGTAAGTGGATTCAAATATTTTATTTTCTTAGGTTATTGACGGCGTCGATGTGTTACTATTGGTTTGATGCCCGCGTTTATGTAAACGTGCATAGATGTGTGTTGATCGTTCTTGCATTAGTATTTCCGTACAGAAAGTTCAAACATGCTTTTAAGCACTATTTAATAGAGATTTGTTTATAATTTGCAACATTACTTCTCAGTTTTCACCATGCTTTGAATTTTTTTTTCCTATTAATATTACTTCAACCATCACCATTCCTCACATCATTTCAACATTCAGTTATAGAATTCAAAATTATTTCAAAACACTCATGTTTGTTCATTTATAATTTGTATCCATTTTTTTATAAAAAAATATTTGTATTATTTTTCTTCATAGTGTCTATAAATAGTGTCTCATCCTTATTCTCTAAATATCACATATTTGTTTTTGGTTCTTGACTATTATGAGTTTGCAATTTGTTTAAATCATTTTTTTTTAATCCTCTTTTTATCTCTCTATATTTGTATAGTCTTTTTGACTGATTTTTTTTCTTCAATTTTTCTTCTTTAGCAACAGTTGAAATATATGAGTTGCACTTCGACCAATTGTTCTTTGGTTTTGACTGGATTTTATTGATTTGTTCTATTTTTCTAGTTATTTGTATTCAATTAAAGATGAAGCATGTAACCAAAAACAAATTAAAGATGAAGCGCAAGGCTGCAATAATTGAAGTTTGACTACATCAAAGGTTTTAAGTCCGTTAATTCAATTATCACAACCTAACAACGTTCCATCCCTAGATTGTCCGTTAGATTGAACAATATAGATATTTCCAAGTTACACACTAGTGTCAATATTCATATAAACTCTTGAATCAATTATATTGGGTCAGAATCATAAAAGCATTAAGAACGATTTATACTGAATAAACTAGAATGACATTCATAAAAATTAAGAGTTACAGGTTACATAAACATGAGCTAGAACATAATCATCTTTTGACCTAATCACAAAGGATCTAGCTACTCATGGCTAAAGCACAAATAACTAATATGAAAGAAGGATTCATTACATGAAATTGGTAACC
>Ga0315915_1009056_pt1 | contig 11443 bp, 9 predicted proteins | sample MpolbnodulesMG_FD_207738 | JGI IMG/M metagenome (GOLD analysis project Ga0315915, IMG submission 207738) | Medicago polymorpha root nodule microbial communities from Los Angeles, California, United States - branched nodules | ecosystem: Host-associated > Plants > Roots > Nodule | place: USA... | reverse complement strand
TGCAATTGAAGTAAAATAGTTCTAAAAGAAAATAATATTTAAATAAAACTAAATCAAATATAAATAAAATAGACTTAAATAACATATTAAAAACACTAATTTATTGACTCATCAACGTAGTGGTAAGCAGGGGAGTAGGGTGGTTGAGGGAGGGAGGGAGCTGAAAAAGTTGGTAGCCAAGAAGGAGCTCACAATCCAAAAAGGCTCTGGTGTTTCTCACTCCATGAAGGAGGGTTCTATAATAGACAAACTTGTGGCTTTAGAAGAGGTAGCAGTGAAGATTAAGGTTAATAGGGAGGAGGATATGTTACGTCAATGATTGTGTCGACCTTCAATGTTAGAGGGTTGGGTGGGAGGGTGAAGAAGAATAAGATTCGCGAGCTTGTTAGGTTAAACAAGGTTGATTTTATAGCGGTGCAAGAAACTAAATTAGAAGAAATAAATTCGGCTTTATGTTACTATCTTTGGGGAAGTCAAGATTGTGATTGGGCGTTTAGACCGTCGGAGGACAATAGTGGTGGAATCCTATCCATTGTCCTTTGATATTGAAATATGGAAAGTGGGATTGGGGTCCTAAACTATTTCGCTTTAATAATTTTTGGTTGGAAAATAGTAAATTCAAAGGGGTTGTGGAGGAGGCGTAGAGGAATCAAGAGGTGAGTGGGTGGATGAGTTTTGTGTTAAAAGAGAAATTGAAGGGCCTTAAGTATAAAATTAAAGGTTAAAATAAGGAGGAGTATGGGGATATGGAGGAAAGGGTGGAAAGGCTAGTGGAGGAAATTAAAGGGCTTGATGAAAGAGGTGAGGAGCGTAGTTTACAAGAGGCGGAGGTGTTGCTTCGTAAATCTAAGTTTGAAGAGCAATGGAGGCTTTTAAAGGCTAAAGATGCTTTGATTGTCCAAAGGTCTAGATCAAGATGGCTTAAGGAGGGTGATGCTAATTCAAGGTTTTTCCATAATTGTCTTAAGGCGAGAATGAGTAAAAATATGATTAAAGCCTTGAAGGAAAATGATGGTTGGGTGGTGTCACCTACGGAGATTCGTAGAATAGTTGTAAATTATTTTACGGATCATGTGGCAAATGATAGATGGGAACATCAAAGGTTGGTGATAAGTGCTAGGAAGTGTTAAATTCATGTAATATTTTGGGCACTTTTGTTACTTGCTTTGCAAGTTATTTAGGGAAAAGCCGAGATATAAGTGATAATTACCCTATTACGCTTTATATATCTTACTATACCCTTTTGTGCAGGAACTGACCTCAAGACACTAAACAAAAAAGAAAAACAAGAAAAAAGTACAAAAAGGCAGAAAGATGAAGTTACTCGCCTCCAACTCGCAATGGCGAGTAGCAAAAGCAAGCAAAGACAGGAAGACATATTCACTCGCCCCCAACTCGCAATGGCGAGTGATCAAAGAGCCAACAGAGGCAAAATCATAGTTTTGCACGCCCTCAACTCGCCATGGCGAGTGCATTTACTTGCGAGGCGAGTTAGGGCAGCTAAACTCCTCAAAGATGATGTGGCACAAACCCACTGGTGAAGGAACCTCAACTCGCCATGGCGAGTGAAGGAACTCGCGAGGCGAGTTGATGCAGATTTGAATTTCTATAAATAGCCCTTAATCATTTCATGAAAGGGGTCTCAGTTCTTTTTTTATTTGTAACAAAACATATAGGGCTTATTCTTCATAGAGTGGGAAGGATAGAAGGTGGATTCTTCCTCATTTGTTGAGAAATCACAAAGTTGTAATGAATCCTTCCATTTCAATTCATTCTTGCAAAGCTTCCATGATAATGAGTAGCTAAATCTCCTTTGTTGGGATTAGAGGTACTTGATCTTAGCTAAACATGTAATCTTTTGATCTATAAATATATGGTTCTAGCATTTGATTTGATATTAATATTATTCTTGCATAGTAATGCTTATGTTTGATTTATTAGTGATTGAAAAATACTTTTGAATCTAGATGAGAATAATCATCTATCAAAACATAGATTCTAGACATGGAATGGATGTTTTGATAATCACCGTTTGTATCCACATTTAATGCTTTCTTATCATTTAATAGATTGAGAAATCGTCGATTGAATGATAGGAACGACTCTTGGATCGTTTAATAGTGTGAGACATCGACGATTGAACGATACAATTGATATCAAAATATTGTTTGGACACGAATGATGTTGTTGAGGGATACGTGATAACATCAAAAAAGAGCTAGAATCTGTATATGATCACTAGATTATGTGTGACGCTTGATCAAGGAACTCTAATCCTAACAAATTTCACGCCCTATTAATTTCAATTTTGTTATTCGCAATATAGTTAAGTTAGTTACAAACCAACAAACAATTACGCAATATAGTGGTTTGATGAGGAAAGCAAGGGAGGCTAATTTGTTTGATGGTTTTGAAATTGGTGATAATGGATTAGAGAGCTCACATTTACAATACGTCGATGATACTCTTTGCATAGGAAAGGCTACGGTGGAGAATCTTTGGGCTATGAAGTCACCTTCGTTGCTTCGAAATGGTTTCGGGCTTAAAGATAAATTTCTTCAGAAGTTCCTTGATTGGTGTTAATGTGAGGGAGGATTTTATGGAGATGGCTTGTAATTTTTTGAATTGTAGTAAGGGGTGTATTCCGTTTAACTACTTGGGATTGCCGGTTGGAGCCAATGGGAGGAGTGTGTCAACTTGGGAACCTTTGGTGGAGTCCTTAAATAGAAGGTTGAATTCATGGGGGCACAAATATATTAGTTTTGGAGGTAGAATTGTCCTTTTAAATTCGGTCCTTAATTCAATTCCCACTTTTTATTTGTCTTTCTTGAAGAAGCCGGTTAATGTGTGGAGGAAGATGGTTATAGTGCAAAGAGAATTTCTTTGGGGAGGAGTGGGAGGTGGGAGGAAAATTAATTGGGTGAAGTGGGATACGGTTTGTCAACTTAAAGGGAAGGGTGGTTTGGGGATGAAGGATATTTGGCTCATGAATGTGAGTTTATTAGCAAAGTGGCGGTGGAGGTTGTTAGATGGGGAGAGAACTTTGTGGAAAGAGGTAGTTGAGGAGAAGTATGGGCCGTGTGTGGGTAAGGGTAAGATGTTGGAGGGTGGTAGTTATTCTTGGCCGAGGCATTCTTCGTTGTGGTGGAAGGATTTGGTGAAGATTGGTGAGGTGGGGGCACATGGGTGGTTTAATGCGGGGATAACACGTAACGTGGGTAATGGAATGAAGACAAGTTTTTGGAATGATAAATGGAGGGGGGGAGGTGTTTTAGGCTTAAATATCCTAGATTATTTTTGATTTCAAATGAAAGAGAGGCTAAGGTGGGGGAGGTGGTGGAGGGAAGTAGAGAGTGTCATCTTTTTGTTTGGGAGGAGGAGTTGCTTATGAGCCTTAGGGAAGATTTGGAGGGTATGATGTGGTCTAACCGAGAGGATGAGTGGAGGTGGAGTTTAGAAGAGTCGGGAGCTTTCACAGTTAAATCGGCTTATGCGCATTTGATGGGCTTGGTTGGTCCGGAAGGTCTTTGGAATAGTGATGAAGAAAGGGTATTTGTTAGGTTGTGGAAGAGTCCAGCCCCGTCTAAAGTAGTGGCGTTTGCTTGGAAGGTGCTCCTCAATCGTGTTCCAACAAAAGCAAATCTAGCCGTAAGGAATGTGCTTGACCCGGAAACTACTAATTTATGCGTTTTGTGTAATAGTGGTGTGGAAACAACGAATCATCTCTTTTGACATTGCAATGTGGTGAGTATGGTGTGGTCTCGGTTAATGCTTTGGTTGGGGTGCCATTTTTTGACTCCTCCTAATCTCTTTATACATTGGAGTGTTGGAGTGGGTATGGAGGTAATAAAAATCGGTTGAGAGGGTTGTGATTGATATGGCAAGTCACTATTTGGGTTTTGTGGAAAGTTAGGAATGACAAGATATTTAAGGGGACCAATTGTGGTTTTGAGGAAATTGTGGAGGAAATTAAGGTTTTATCTTGGCGTTGGGTGTTGGAAAGAATGAAGATCCCAGTGTGTCTTTTTTATGAGTGGAGTTGGGATCCAATTTATTGCCTTGACAGGGTTCAGAGGAGAGAGTAGCAGAATCAGTGGGGAAGGGGAGTTGGTGAGCTGCTGGTTTTTTCTGGCTGTCTTTTGTGCTGCTCAACTGGGTTGGAGGTCTACGTCTACCTTCGGTCTATTCTATTTCTGGTTCGGCAGTAGCTCCTTTGGCGGTGCTGCTCTGCAGCGGCTGTACTGCCCTTCTGTAGGGTGTTGTTTGGCCGTTCTTGTTTGCTCTGCAGCTCCTCGGGACTCGGCTGTTTGGTGGTGTGGCAGAGCTATGCATCTGCTGGCTTTGTTTGTATAGTTTCACCTCACTGACTGGTGGCTTTTTAGGTGTTTGGGGTTTCCGGTATTCCGTCTATATACGGTACAGTGTTTGTAATTTCCTTTTTTTTTCCTATCCGCGGTTAATGCTCCTTGCATTTTTCCGACGTGAATAACATTTGCCATTTCAAAAAAAAATTAGTTCACTTAATTGTTTTTTGACTGTATTTACTTTACTTATTTAAAAACAAATATTTTATTTGATTTCTTTTTAATTTCATTTTTTTCCATTGGGGTGCCACGTGGCATGAAATAATTAGGCCACAGCACTCTGTTAGTTTTTTTTTTTTAACATTTAGCTAACAGAAGGACAGAAACCAATTTTTTTTCTACAAACTACAAGGATCAAAACCAAACAAAAAAAAAGTGTAGGGACCAATGCCAAAAAGTGATGAAAGTGTAAGGACCAAACACATATTTAAGCCTAAAAATATTAAATATTTACTATTATGAATTATAAAAATTTAAAGAATAAATTTTAAAAGTTCCTTAAAAAAAGTAAATAATAATTAGTTATTAAAATTTTTTTTTTTGAAAGGATAGTTTTTTTTTTTAAAGATAGAAAATAATTTTTTTAATATTCTTATTTATTTAATTATCAATTATTTTGCACTTTGTCAACTTTAATATTGAACGAGCATGGCCCCATCGTCCCAAAATAAGAAGCAAGTCCCCATTAATAATAATAAATGCTCTGAGAAGAGATTATGATGTTCGTTGCAATTTGCAAAGATAATGTCTAGTTACATTTAATGGGGGTCGGTTCTGTAGTGTAACCACTAATAACCGGTCATATTTTGGAGTATTTTCTACTCTAGAAAACCTACCCATTGAGCAATATATAGAATCTTCTTTTCATTAACCAATGAAATTTCATTATTTTTCAGTTAAAGATTTATGCTACACCAAATATCTCTAAGATGTGGCTCTACTTGTTCCTCGTGGCCTAAATAAGTCCAAATATAACGACGTGACTTTCCAGATTCACATAGTCGGTGAATGATTAAACAAAAATAGAAAGTCACAACTTCACACAAAAGAAAAAACATAGAAGAGAAAATTGTGTAAACAACAAAAAATGGGAATAGTGGAAGAAGCTCACAACGTGAAAGTTTTAGGAACAGGAAATAGGTACATAGTTCTAGCTCATGGATTTGGAACAGACCAATCTGTGTGGAAACACTTTGTACCTTATCTTGTTGATGATTTTCGTGTTGTTCTATATGATAACATGGGTGCTGGTACCACTAACCCTGAATATTTTGATTCTGAAAGACATTCAAGCTTAGAAGGTTATGCTTATGATTTACTTGCTATTTTGGAAGAGCTTCAAATTGACTCTTGCATATTTGTTGGTCATTCTGTTTCTGCAATGATTGGTGCTATTGCTTCTATTACACGACCTGATCTTTTCCTCAAACTAATCATGGTTTCTAGTTCACCAAGGTAATTAGTAAATTTATTTTTTTAATCTAGTGTAAGTTTGATTACAGTTTGTATAAATTATTATTTTTTATTAAAAAGAAAACTGCAATATTATTTAAGGGTGAGTTATTTGAACAGTAAACACAAAATTTGGAGCACCGCCTCACACTGTCACACACACAATATATAATGTATAAAATAGATTGAAAAAAACAGGGAAAATGGATTTAGTGTCCCCTTCAAATATTGTTACTCCTTTTTTTTATACCTACGTTCAATTAGATCATTGAGATTTTTTCTTTCTTCATAACCCTTATATTTCTCTTGATTATTTTGAAATTGAATATTCTCAATCAATTCAACTAGATGGTTAGACACTTGATACCATTGAGATGTTTTATGTTCTTGTTCTTAACCCCTCGGAAAAGACATGGCCTAGTAATCTGAAATTCAATAAAATTTGATAAAGAATTTTTTTATGCTTAAATACTAATTGATTCTACCTAAGTTGGTTAACAACTTGAACCCAACTAGTATCTCCCAAAAAAAAAACTTAACCCAACCATTGGTTGGCTAGATATTATTGAGATGTGATATATAAGAATTTTTTATTTTATATCAAAGATTAATTACACATGATGTATAAGAATTTCTAAATTATATGCACAAATATTTACTAGGTAACTGTAAAACTATTTTATGCATGATTGTGACATGGTTTATTCACTCTTTGGGTTAGGTATTTGAACGATGTGAATTACTTTGGAGGATTTGAGCAAGAAGATCTGAACCAATTATTCACCGCTATGGCTGAAAATTACAAAGCATGGTGTTATGGATTCGCTCCACTGGCCGTGGGTGGGGACATGGATTCAGTGGCAGTACAGGAGTTTAGTCGAACATTGTTCAACATGAGGCCAGACATAGCTCTAATAGTGTCACGGACAATTTTTCAAAGTGATATGAGACAGATTTTGAACCTTGTTACTGTGCCTTGTCATATTGTACAAGCTGAGAAAGATATGGCGGTTCCGGTGATGGTTTCAGAGTATCTTCACCAAAACTTGGGTGGTCAGTCCATTGTTGAGGTCATGACGACAGATGGCCATTTGCCGCAGTTAAGCTCACCGGATATTGTTATTCCGGTGTTGCTTAGACACATTCAACTTAATATTGAGCCCACGAGGTAAATACTTGTTATTTACAGCACTCCATAATTGTGATTTAGATTTCACTCAGTCATAGTTAGGGATGTTAGTTGGATTAAGATCGGATAATTCAATTTTCAAAGCACTTTTTTTTGTAAATCTTAAACCATCCAATCTCCCTCTAATGACATTGACGCTCTACATGGATAGTTGTGAGGTAATTTCAGCAACATAAAAAACCGTTATGTCACAACCTTATCGTAGACTTTAGAAGGTGTCCATGTTTTGGCCCTCTTGTACTCTTTTTCCTCCTTGCAGGTTAAGTACATCTTATGCTAACCTAATTTAATAAAATTTGCTTATTAAAAAAAATAAAATAGAGAGAGATGAGAATTACCCTGTTTTATTCTATATTCAATTAATTTATCTTTGCTTGTTTGTTTGTGATTTAAATTTAATTGTGGTATGGAAGAATGACAGTGGGAATCAAAGGTCGTTGTCCATCACTATGTTGTGGGGATGTATAAATTTATTTTCTCAACCAATTGGAGTACTTTGTGTGGCCTAAATTTAATGGGGGACAAACTTAAAAATCCAGAGTCAACTTCTGTACTGTTTTATTATGGTGGAAAACTTTGTACTGTCTGAATCGTAGTTGGGAATTTTGCATGTATTTTCAATCATATTAAATGAGGTTTTAAGTTAAAATTCTTAAGAGAGAGTTTTGCATTCGATTATAGTCCTATTATATCGATGAATTGGTCAAATTATGCGCGGAGGATGTACTATTTACTCAAAAAAGAAGAAGGTTTTAAGTTAACTTGCAGAGAGGAACACAGTAGCTTAAGCTGAAATATTGACTTCTAAAAAATTGGTAATACAGTATTAGTTATGCGTGTTTAACTTTAATTTTTTTTAAAAAAACGTTGGAACTTGGAATGGAAGCCTACAATAAAAAAAACTATTAGGACCTTATTTAACTAACAGAAAATACAATTCCAAAATCAAAGTAGGAATTTCATTTCATTTCATTATATACATATATCATTTATATGTGGTTAGTCTAAGTGATAATAGATTCAGATACCTTAAGCAAATCGTTAACGAGTCTTTACTCTTATGCATGAGGAAAACTTGATTGAAAATGGAGAATTTACTTTGTATGTCCAACAAATTGTTCAACAAATAGTCATATCTAAACAAAGGTGGATAATTAGTAGTATCTATTACAATTTAGATGTTTATCCACAAATTAGAACATGTCTTCCTTAGACTTTATCTGGCTTCTTGGTGTTGTTGTTTCTATCTTCTAAAATCCTATGAGAATTTGAAAATAAAATCATTCTATATTAACATTAATTTCCTCAATTAGTTATATCAGTCTTCTCATTTTTCGCACAAAATAGTTGTTCTTCGGTTTTGTGATGTTTTAAAAAAACTAGTTTTACTTAATCATTCATTTAAAAATTTACTTCTTTTTTCTAACAATGCAGCTGCCAGAGAAACTACCACACTTTCCAAAATCCAGAGGCTTCATCAACAAAAACAACAAATCCAGAGGCTTCCTCCTTGATGAAAATGGAGGCAGATTCGTAATTTGAATAACTATTCTTGGCTGATTGATGTTGGTGTTTGTGTTGCTAGCTAGTTAGGGACAACATTCAGCTGATGAAGGAACTGGCATTAAGAAGAATAACATAAGTTAAGTGTCCTTGAAGAAGGAGAAGGGTAATCTCATCAAATAAATAAGATGCACTATCTCCCCATTTTCTAGTGTGAAGAAAGAAAACGTTACATATAATGTTTTTCTTCTTTCCAATCTAAAAGAAGAAGAAAAAAAAACTCATTCTCTTCTAATTTTCCCTCTATTTTCTCACGTATCCTTTTCTTGTCTAGCAAACTACGTTTTGGTGCAACATGTGAATCATATTTAAACATCATTGGTGGGTGATTAATTAAGGATCGTTTTATCTAGTGGGTAGTGTTATGATTAGTTTAAGTAGTATTCATTACCTTGTCATGGTTTACTACTACTACCACGAGTTTATGCAATCTATTTTTAGGATAAGTTAACCATGAATGGGGTGCTCTTTTTTAAACATCAAAAGGTTTGTATGCATGCTGTAATGCTTATGTTATGTTTTGGTAAATAATGTTATCTTATAATTCATGAAGCATTTTGTATTTAACTTTTGTTGCTTATTATCTTTAGCCATGTTATTTGAGACACTATCTTAGAATGTAGGTGATATCCAATGGATTTTACTCGTTGAATGTGGTGACCGTAACAAATTCAATTTATATAGAAAATTGTTGCATACACATTAGAGAAGGCTGAAACACACCTATAAATTACTCAAATGCCCCCTCGGCAGTTAACTACCGCAGAAATTATCCGGCGGTAGTTAACTGCCGAAATTCCAGTTTAATCCATCGGCACTTAAGTGCCGTAGAAATCATTTGAAAATCTGCAAGCTTCACCACCGCAGCTCTAACGTCCTTGAACGATTGGCATAAAAAGAGCAGCTGCAGAGAGATTGGGCTTCACCACTGCAGCTCTAACGTCCACCACCGCAGTCATCTCCGACGGTGGTCCTTTGTGGTTCCACCTACGGTTCGGACTACGACGGAAAAATCCCCCGTCATCATACTCCGTCGTCACACCTAACTCATGGCTATGTCAGAAACAAAAAAACTTGTGTCAATTTTCTTAACAGGTTTTTGATGCCTAAACACGGAAAAACAAAATCTGTCATCACACCTGAGGAATTCACAACTGAACAGTTTTCTTCAATTCATTTTCCAATTTATTTGTTTCAATGAATCTAATAGAATTTACAGTCTTTAATTTGTGTTTGGAGGAGGATTTTGTTCTTCTTCTTCTATTACCTCTTGCAAAGTGTAGCACGGTGTTTGATTTGGAGGAAGAAGAAAAGTGAAGTTTGTGGTTGTGAAAGAAAGAAAACAAAAAAAGCGATTGAAGTGGAAGAAGAAGAACACGTTTTTTCTCCTTCCTTTTTTTCATTCCTTCGGCAGTTAACTGCCGAGGTTTTCCTCGGTGTTAACTGCCGTGGGGGCTTTTCGTCTTTTACATGTGTTTTTCAGCCCTATAAAATGTGTGAACAGCAATTTTCGTTTATATTTGATATTATCACCCACCATGAGCGGTACACGAATAAGAAACAATGGTCTTCCTTGTGAAAAGTAGTTAGACTTAGGGCAAGATGTCAAAAAGTTGTGTGTGCAATCGAAATTTGGTTGGTTATACGATCGTATAAAAATGCATGCTCACAGAGAACATCTATAATAAGAGGAATAACTGAGTTTAGTGGAAAGAATACTTGTAGCAGGAGAAAAATGAGTTTATAATCCTACATATGCACAAGAGAAGTTTAATTGTCAATTTCGTACCTTGTGTTTATTTTAGGGTTAATATGTCTCTACCCCCTGTAATTTGGGCGATTTCCGGTTTACCCCCCTATAAAAAAAAAAAAATTAGATTCCAACCCTGTAAAATAAGATTCTTTGATTTTAGCCCCTGAACCATGTGACTGTGCAGAATTGCTGACGTGGCGAGCTGAGTGGCATGCTGACTGTATAATTAATTTTGTTTTTCATTTTTTTTAAAAGTTCACATGGCATTCGTGCCTATTTTTTTAAAAAAAATTGTAAAAATTTAAAAAAATTCAGGGATTTTTTTTATTACGAAAAATATATATTTTTCGAAAATTCCAAAATTTATAATTTCCGAAAAAATATATATTTCAAAATTTTTTAAAATTATTTTCGAAAACTTTGAAATATATATTTCAAAAAAAATTCAAATTATTTTCGAAAATTTGGAATATATGTTTTTTGAAATTTAAAACAGATTTTTTTTTCGAAAAAGAAGTCTGGAAAATATTTTTATTTTTAAAAATCTGGATACAAATTTATTTAAAAATTTAGATTTTATTTCCAAAATTTTATTCCATATTTTTTTTACGATGTGTTACAGATTTGAGAATATTTTTTAATATTTAAAAAATGAGGATAAAAAAAATTTGGAAATTTTTTTAATATTTAAATTTATTTTTATCTATTTGTTACATGTGTTATTTGTATTGAAAATTGGGGGCATTTTTGAAAAGAAACAAGCAGCCCAAAAGAGCTGAGAGGGATTGTTTTCTTTATATATATATTCCCAAAAAAAATTATATAAAAAATTCCTAAACTTACTATATTTTGAAATAAAATTTAAAAAATCCAAATTAAATTAAAATTTTAAAAATATTCAAATAAATAATATAAGCTAATTTTTGAATGTTTTGGTAAAGGTGGCCTCTAATATGGACCCCTTTTTTGATAGACCAAACATGGACCCTCTAAAATTACCTGTTGTTGAAGGTCACTTCTTATTTCCTTAAGTTTATATAAAAACAATATTATTAAGTAATTTACAGTTTTGCTCATCAATGTGTTGTTATTTTTCAAGAGAATACGGGAACCTTTTTTTCC
>Ga0315915_1009051_pt1 | contig 11447 bp, 5 predicted proteins | sample MpolbnodulesMG_FD_207738 | JGI IMG/M metagenome (GOLD analysis project Ga0315915, IMG submission 207738) | Medicago polymorpha root nodule microbial communities from Los Angeles, California, United States - branched nodules | ecosystem: Host-associated > Plants > Roots > Nodule | place: USA... | reverse complement strand
CAAAAACTCTAATTCACCACTATAAAAGGTAACTCATAACCTCTACCCAAGTACAAAAAATTTCTACCCTAAAATCCTCAAATATACTTGGTCGTCAGAGTGTTTACACGTACACCACCCCCCTCTCTGATGAGATGATGGAGTTGTAGTTCAAGTCCATCAACATCATCACGTCACAACTTACTCTCAAATAAAAAAAAATGATTTTTGAAATTTATGTGGTATTATTATCTGCGACTAGATATATACATGATCACCAACGTAAGAGCATTTATATTCATGGTATCATATTACTGAATCATAGATGCAATATGAGATGGGCAATGTTATAGTATATGCCGTAAAGACATTGAGAAGGGTGCCTTTCCCTGAACACATGTTGGAAGTGCACCGCTAGCATTGAGGAATGAGGATGCATTCTATCGACTCCATATATATAGATATATGTGCCAATATTTATAATGTACCAATAGAAATACATGTGCTATACAACTTGTTCCGTCACATTTTTCAGTCTTAACCCAAAACTCTACAAAATTTGTTGTCATTATTTCAGGCTTATATTGTCACATGGCAATTCTAATTTTCAATTTTTTTTTTGAAAAAGATTACTTTTCTCAATAAATAACTAAAATTTGATTAAAGTAAAATTAACGATTGTATAGCGGTCAGTGGATGTTAGTAGAAAAATTTAGAAATGATCATGATTCATGCAGATGATATAAAAAATATATGTGCTTTCACATCACACGTATATGTCATAGATAATTTTGGTATCACGTTGGGTTCATGAGAACCACGATGAATAACTATGATTTTTACAAATTTATCGTGATATCAAACATATTACTACTTGTTTGGTAGTGCGGCACGTTAAAAATCACAGTAAAGAACAATGTTAACGTAGAAGATGTTATTCATAACTTCTAATTTTTCACGTCAAAATAATCAAGGAACGTAAAATTGAAGCTCCAACCGTAGATCCAAACAAGTGTTTAATGTATGTTTGTATAAATTGTGAGTTTGGCAAAATCACTATAGTTCATTGTGATTCTCTCAATTTTCAATGTTGATCCAAACGTGTATTTAATAGAAAACAGACATAAGAAAATCTAATAAAAACATAACTTTATAAAAGAACTAATTATGGACCTTAAAACCTGGCGTAGGCCAATAAAAATAAAAAGTTTTATTTCAGTTCTAATATAATGTTAGGCTCAAACTTGTTGATTAAGAGTTTGTTAAAGTTATGTTGATGAAAAATCAAGCAATTGAAATTCGAAGAAAATTTTATGCAATCTCCAGCTAGTGCACCTACACAATAGCGTCGAGCATTGTATGTATAAAGTTTTATCCATGGTGTTGGATAATAGATTGAAGAATATAACTAGAAAGATCGTCGTTAAGTCACTCATAGTCACCTTTTATGAAGGGCAGACAGAACTTGGTAGGGTATTAATAGCTAATGATATTGTGGATAAAGCTAGAAAAAATAAAAGATAATTGATCTTGTATAAGGTTGATTTTGAAAAAACTTATGATCCAATGGAGTGGTCGTATTGAGAAGTAGTAATGACCAAAATGAATTTTTCAAACATGTGAAGACGATGGATGTTTGAATGTCCCCGTACGAATAAAGCTTCTGCATTGGTTAATGGGATTACCACTAACGAGTTTTCATTGACGAGTGGACTCCGATAAAAGATCCTTTATAACTATTTTGATTTCTCATTGTGTCATGGTTTGAGTGTGTTGGGCAAATATTTGAGCCATCAAATTCATTCTTATACCATATAAGTTAACTTTGGATTTGAATGTGGATTTCCATAAAAGTTTATTAGTCAGTGTAAATGTGAATGTGTCATGGTTAGAAGAGGCGCCATATGTTCTTCATTGTAAAATTTTTAAAACTTCTTTTAAGTATTTGGGATTGCCTATCGGAGATAATTCAAGAAGATTGCCACTTTGGAATCCAATCATTGGTAGGGTTCAAATAAGATTATCAGGTTGGAGGAGTCGTAATTAACATAGTGTTATGAGATCGTCTTAGGGGAAATACTTAATTAGGATTCAGGAAAAAGCAAGGGATGAGGGAGAAAAGCAGAGCTCTGACGTTGATCGATGTTGTCCACTGCCACCTCATAATCACTTTTTTTTACAATTTAAATATATTATTTTATAAAAAATCAAATTTAATACAAAAATATCATTGACTACCATGGTTTTTTTTTATAAAATAAAAATATCAAATTTAATATATTATTCAGATTTTATTTTATCAAAAAAGTATGAAATTTAATACAACCATTGGTTTTTACTACCATGTATTACGATTTACTACCATGGTTTTTTTTTTGTTTTACAAACATTGACTACCATGGTCAACTCTCATAAAACATATTCTTTTTTTCCTTTCTTTTAGTTTTTATTATAAATATTTTTATTTACAAAAATAATACCTTTTTTTTAATGGATTGTGATTTGTGAAGCCCATACACATTTTACATGAATCAAATCAAAATAGAATAATAAAAACGGTTCTCAAAAACTCTTCTCGATTTTACTTCCACAGCTTTGGTTTTAAAGAAACTTCCACAACTTGTTAGTTACCTTTTAATTCCATCATTTCATTTTTATACTTCAATATAAAATAATAATCTTGCCATTTTTTCCTATAAATACTTGCTTCTACAACTGCACATTACCACTCATTAGTGTTGGTTACCATTCATTCACAAAGAACAAACCAATTCACCATTCATCATTCTTTAAGCAACTTGCTTTCTTAATTTTCCTTCATCTCTCTCAAAGATATTTTCTCTAATATCTTCAAAGCCTCATCATCAACATCATGGATATTGCACATTTTATATTCGGAGTATTTGGTACGTTCATAATCTTTTTTATATTCTTGATTTTTTTGGGAATTCTATTTTCTCTGTTTCTCATTTTCTTTCTTGCAATGCAGGAAATGCTTTTGGCCTTTTTCTCTTCTTGGCTCCAATGTATAGATTCATTTCTTCAAATTTTTCCACTTTTTTAATATTTTTGCAATGACCCTTTTAATCTTTTTCATTTCTTGTTCTTTATGGTGTATAAAAATTTAATCTTTTTGTAGAATCACTTTCAAGAGGATCATTGTCAACAAATCAACAGAAAAATTCTCTGGTGTTCCTTACCCTATGACACTTCTCAACTGTCTTCTTTCTTCTTGGTAACTTTCTTTTCTTGTTCTTATGGCGGTTATGTTTGTTACTTCTGTTATTTCCCTTTGTTTTGCATCTTTTTCATATAAACTTCATATATATGGTTTAGAACTATACCCTATTATTTTGACTATATAGTACATCTATTTTTTTTCTTAATTTTCTTTATAATTTTGTTGACATAATTGTCCTTCACATTCAATTAAGCAAGTTCAATTGAATAAGTGAAATTTCAAGAAAATGTTAATTTAATTTCTAGTAGTTATAATTTATAGAACATATTCTAATTTGAGTATGTAACAAATTTTCAGGTATGGTTTACCATTTGTGTCACCAGACAACATACTAGTAACAATCATAAATGGAACAGGAGCAGTGATTGAAATCATATATGTTATCATTTTCATAGTGTTTGCACCTAAGAAGGAGAAGCTGAAAATAAGTGGCTTATTTGCCTTTGTAATAACAGTGTTTGCAGCTGTTGTTTTCATTTCTCTGTTTGCTTTGCATGGTAATTCAAGGAAAGTGTTTTGTGGTTTTGCTGCTGCTATATTTTCAATCATCATGTATGGTTCACCACTCTCAATTATGGTAAGTTTTGTTTATACTTTCTATCTTAATTATTGTGCGTTTGTTAACTTATCCTTATCTTGTCCTTGGAATTTAAATCATGTACATTTCCTTATCTTTAATAAAAAAAATAGTTAACCACCTTAATTAGGATATTTGATCTCTAGTTAACGTCTCAATCTATTCCTAAGGCATAAGTCTTTTGGATCCGCTATGAAACTAATCATCGAAATCATACCAACTCATTTATGTTGATGTTTTAAACTGCTTTACAAAGTCAAATAAGAGTCATCTTTGAATGAGACATGTAAAATCAAGTGTTTAACTAAATAAAGCATCATGCCTAATGCATGAAATCTTTTTCCTTTTTTGACCTATTAAATCCAGAACCACTAGCCTTTTCTGTTGTCCTTTTTCTGTTTTGGTGATTTACTTCTCCTTTTGTTAATCATTATTGTAAGAATTCCACATGATCATTCACTTTTAAAATACTATATACCCTACACAAAATTCATTTAGGAATGTGTCCTTATTCATTTTCATCATGAAATAGTTGTTGATGTCCAATTTTTTTCTTAATTTTTTATGTATGCAGAGACTAGTGATCAAAACAAAGAGTGTGGAGTTCATGCCATTCTTCCTTTCACTATTTGTTTTTCTCTGTGGTACCTCATGGTTCATCTTTGGCCTATTAGGACGTGACCCCTTTATTGCTGTAAGTACTCAATAATCACTTCAATTATTATAATAGAATATGAAATTTAACATACGTACTAGGAACAATGAAATGACTTGTGATTGATTAATTCCATTTGCATTGTATTTGGCCATGATAGTGACAAAATGATGGGGCAATTTTGTGAATTGTAGGTACCAAATGGAGTGGGGTCATTTTTAGGGACATTGCAACTAATATTGTATTTCATATACCGTGGCAATAAAGGGAATGCAAAGACACCAACAAAAGAAGAATCAATGGAAATGGGCACTGCAAAACCAATGGGAGAAGGGGAACTCAAGGGGGACACGTCTTAGGACACGTGTTAGTTTAAAACTTGTTTACACTCACAACATAAACCTCGGTTATGTTTGTCACTATTTGGCACCATTTTATAAGTAGCACTTTGTTTTGGATTTTATCTTAGTGATATGCATTTATAGTTTGTTGTAATCTTTACTTCTTTGTTATGGAAATTGCAATTCTAGAGTTGTGATATATATGCATGCTTTATTTGAAATTTATCAATATGGTGTAGATTAGAAGAGTCTACATAGTTTCACATTGAAAGTGAGGTCACCCTTTCAATTTTTTAAAGAAAAAGTATTTGATAGTAATAGTGTCACATTAATGTAAGATTTATGTAGTTTTTTTCCTAAAAAATTGCTTTCGAAAAACACATGTGAAAAGCACAAGTCACATAAAAAGTCATTTGACTTAAATTGTAGCGAAAAGTACCAAATGTCACACTTGAAGTCTTTATTTATATGCAATGTTTTTGGAGATATTTTTACCCTTTTAAGTTGAAAAATTACTTATAACACATTTTAAATATGAAAAACTTTAGAGAGTCATATAACTGATATTTTTATTATGTCTGGTGCACTTAAATGATGAACTTCGCACTCAAATTAAGTTTACCCATTTTATATTGGGACCATGATCAACTTTGCAATTAAATTTTATCCCATTTACGCTGTCATCGCATTTGTGAACGTTGGATTGAGATTGGATGATCCAGATTTCAATTCCGTATCTTTTGTTTTATATTTTAAAGAGAAATTTACATTGAAATATCAAATGTTCAATTTCAACCTAACATCACCGACATTTGTGATGTGTCCATGAATACAACAAACATTAAATGTTTTTAAGGATTAGATAATTGTGATTGACTGACAATGTTCATACCGACGGTGTATACAAATAAAATTTGTCAAGTGTCCCATAAGTTTTAGAGTTTAATAGATATATTTTATGTTTTTTTAAATGTAAATACTAACATCTAATAAAAATCAACTATCTCTTTAACGGAATACAGGGTTGTTATGGATCGGTGTATATCCTATTTTCTCTAAGTTTTTCCCAATTTTAAAACATATTATGTTATTTAAGAATAATTAAAAAAAAACGGAAATGTATTTGTAGCAGAGCACATAGTATTGAAGAGTATCAAGTTTTTGATGATTGAATCTTAGGATAATAATAGTAACCTGTTTCTGTTGACAGAAGCTCGTGACATTCTGTTAAATATAGTTGGCTGAAAAGTGAAAAACAAAAATGTGTAACTGTAACAAATTTAGCTAAAAGAATCTGAAAAATTGTCTTGTTGCAGTGAAAAATATGTAGAAAATGACATAGGTGTGTGAGTAACTTTTTAGTGGTATTGTTGTCGTGAATTGGGATTGTAATTTGAGGACGACAGGATCCAAACAAACAATAGGGACAAAATACCTTATCAGTTAACGTCATCAAAATTCAAGTGGATCATATTAAGAGATAGGGACAACATAAAGTGAATTGTATCCAACCTCTCACATTATGGGTTTTGATTGAGGGTACCCTACTTAGGCCATTGCTGATCCAATCAAATAATAATACATAAAAAATTGGTTTCTTGATAAAATGTGACTTTTTTTTTTTTATCTTTTTACTCTAATGTAAAGATTTTTAATCTATGTTCTTACTTCTTAGTTTATTTACATTAAATAAGAATGTTTTTGCTTCCACAAATGGAAGGGTTAAATTTGAGATTGCAATGGTCAAATGTGGTTTGACTATGCAAAAATGTTTGATTTCTTAAATCAAAATTGATAATACATAATTTTGACTATTAATATATGTTATTATCTATAGTGAAAAATTATACAAATTTGATATTTTGAAAATATTCATTAAGATAAATCGAACAATAACTTACATGCTGACATTTGTATTTATATATTAATTAAAATATATAATTAAAGTAAATTATGTGAATAGTTCACGTTAAAAAAAAAAATTGAGAACAGGGAGTATGATTTTATCATGAAATTATTCAAACGTAAGTCATTGATTATTCAATTTTAGTTTCTAATGGGCTAACTTTTGCTTTTCCTCGTTTGTCTTCCTCTTTTTTTTTTCTTTCTTCTTTTTTCTCTTATCTCTTTTACTTCTATCACCGAACTATAATTAGCTGTTCAATAGTCTTGATATTCCTTCTTTCAAAAAAAACAGTGTTGATATTCCTTCTAACTTTTAATGGATAAACACTCAAAATTATAATTTCTTTAAAAACATAATGGAATTGAGAAAATTGTGCATAGTTATTTAAAAAAATCAATCATTTTTTAAGGGAAAAAAAAAATCAATCATTTGGTGGGTAAAGAATGACAAAATTGTATCGATAATATTTTCACATTATTTTAATGTTTGATAATAATGGTCAAATACCTAAAGTATGGTTTAAAAAACATATGAACATAATGAAAATCTAAAGTATGTGTAGAAAAATGGTCAAATATTTATGTTATTCTTAGTACATGTACTTGGGATTTTTCTACAATATACTTAGGATTTTGTCCCGTCTTAAACCTTTTTGCGAAGTACATGTACTCCAAATGGTTAAACGAATGTACTCCTTTACTTATTTCATTATGATTAAACGAATGTACAAGGAAATGACTAAATCTACTATTTGAATTTGTTGATGATGTGATTAGAGAATACAAATGGTTCGAATTTCAAATTTCTTTTTCCACTTTATGCTTCACGTACATCTTTTCAATTTTTTATTTCACCCTATTTGGATTATATAATCGAACCATTTTTACCATATATTAAATTATATCATCTGAATTCATTAAAAAGTCAGAAAACAAGACCTAGTTCCTCCAAATTTTGTTTTAACTTTGAAAAATCAAATCCAAAAAAACTAATACAAGTTAGGATTATATGATCTGAAATATGTCAAACCCTCAACAGACAAGTTTCAAAGATTAATTGTAATTGTAGTATACAGTTCGGATTTTATAATCTGAACTCGTAAAATACAGGTTTGAATTAAATAATTTGAAATGTGTCAGCACGGAAAAAGAGTTTGTGTTCATAAGTTAACACATTTTTTTATGGATTGCTTCCAACATGAATCTAGATAAATTAGAAGCATAAATGTAATGTAATAAACGCTCTTTAAACCTCATCCAAGATCTGCTCCAAACTCAGCCATAATGGACTTGACCACTAGACATTATCCATAAGGCATGATCTCTGATGTGTCGTAACTATCTGGTCATGTATGTCTGATGCATGTTCCCTGCGCCCTAACAACCCTCAATTTGCTAAAAAAATGTGTTAAACTTGTGAACGCATGTTCTGTTTCTGTGCTGACACAATTTGGATTATATAATCTGGATTGTGTCAACTTATGAATTGAAATTAGTCTTTGAAGCTGATATGTTGGAGGTTCGACACCTTTTAGATTGTATAATCCGAATTGGTATTAGTTTTTGAGTTTAATTGTGGTGGGTTGACAGTCCAAAACAGTTTTGCACACACAACCAATCAAAACATTCTGAATTGCCACGTTTGCCCCACATAAATTAAAATCATTAATTGATGTGGCAATTTAGAATGTTTTGATTAGTTGTGTGTGTAAAACTGTTTTGGACCGTCAACCGCCACTATTAAACTCTTAGTTTTTTTCCTTATTTTATTTTCCAAACCGTGTTGAAACAAGTTTTGGAGAAACCAGGTCAATTTGTAGTTTTTTTTTTACTTTTAAGGGGATTTAGACTATGTAATCTGAAAAATGGTAAAAATTGTTTGGATTATATGATCCAAAGAGAGGTAAAATTGGAGTTGCGGAGGGCACGTGAAAAGTTTGTAGAGTGGGAAAAGAAATTCTCAATTCCTAACAACATTAGAATTTTGGTTAAGGCCAGCCCACGATGGAGTTTATGGGCTATATCAAGGCTTAGGCCCAAATGAACCTCAATTTAGTCAATTAGATCTCTGGAATTAGATTACTTCTGGTGTTATTTGTCATTAAATCAAGAATGGATGTTGATAATTTCTATTAACTCTATCATGTTTATGGCAAAAATTAATTACCATCTAATTTTTCATTGAATTTTTTCTCTATATCTGATAATGATGTTTAGAATGTAAAAGTCTATGATGTACAAGACATTCTTCTTACAATATTCTTTTCTTCTTGTGCAAAGGCGAAAGTGAGATTCATTCAACTATCAAAATGGCATAAGATATGCCAACACATAATTTACAATGCCACCTCCAAATTCCAATACACCAAATATTAGAAATACCATAACCCCAAAACAAGCACACACACCCTACATGATGAAATATACCATTCCAAAACTAAGAGAACAAAAAGGAATTGTAACATACCTTAAAATGGAGTAGAATCCCTTAGGCTATTTTATTGAATTGAAGTAAAATAAGTTTCATGGTCAATGTATAAGCTTGAATGAGTACAATAAAGAAGAAGAATCTAGAGAAGAAGGATACATATAGAAAAGAAGATGATTATGACATTACAATTTCCATGCCTTATTTTCTTGGCTTTCTCTTATTTATAGGAGTCCATATTCATATTTTTTATATTGCCCCTTTAAGCTCTCTGACCCGTGTTAGTTACATGAACCTCTTATGCTAACTGATATAGTGAAAAAAAAATTCAATGGACTCATGTTGATAGTTATTGCGTTGGTGTCTGTCATAGGCTCGCCACCATGGCTAATAACTATCAACCTGAGTGCACAAAATAACATGAATATGTGACCATTTTTTAGATCCATGTGATTACAATATTTGAAGAACTCTCAAATTCTTCTGACAATATTTCAGTTGCATTATGTGCATTCTCTTTACATATAGGACATGCACATTATCTTTTTTGGTCAAGTAGCCTAGTGGTTAGAATTTACCTTTTTTAAGGTGAATAAGTTGGGTGTCCGGGGTTCGAACCTCGACCCTGCATATAATAATGTATGTCCCTGTCAACTGAGTTGTGCTCACGGGGGTACATGCACAATATCCTTTGAAAGTGTATAATCGGTAGATTATCTCTGCAAAAAATAAAATAATAATAATAATACTCTTATCCTTTGAATATTGAAACATTCCTTTCAATACTCATCATACACTTGTCTCCCACATATGTTTTAAGTCATCAAGTAAAGAAAACAACTATATACTAATAAACAAAGGGTATGTTTGGATGGAGGGCTTATTTTTCTTTTTTAAATTACGAGCATTATAAAATGTTTTTTAAATGAAATAATAATATGATAAATGATTATATAATACTTCAATCACACTTGATTTATTTAAAAATAATCATCATTTTATATTGTTCGTAATTTGAAAAAGAAAATCAAACTCTCCCCTCCCTTCCTCTCTTAAACCCTCTATCAAAACACACCTTAACATTGTTACATGCATATGAGCTTGCACTTCAAGCATAATCATGGAGTTTAGATTAAAATTATCACTTTCCATCAATTGAGAGTTTATATAATGTCAAATCATTCTATCGCTAGTCCTTTAATTCTCCATAAGAGAGTATGAACAATAATGCAACATAAATTTCCTTCAAAAAAAAAATAATGCCACGTAAATATCTCAATAAGAGAGTATGAATAATAATGCAACACAAATTCTGCACCAAACAACCTCAATCTATTTTTTCTATAAAGAGACTAAACAAACAGTCAACTCAAGATTTCACACGTCTAATAACTGTATTGACCCACAACCACATTGTGTTGCAATGGTCAACAAAATTTGTAACAAAATAGGCAACTAATAGAAGAAAGGAAAAATCAGCCAAAAGTATATATTTAAGATGCATGATGTTGTTTACAACAAAATTCTCATTATGGCTTACATTAATCTGGAATCTTCCTTTGGACTTTGGGACATTCTTTTTATATGTTTGAATGACTAAAGCAATTATGCAAAGCTAAACAAATTAAACGATTCAACCATAGACTAGAAGTAAAAAAAATCAATTTATTAAGGCATATAGTCAATTAGACAAACTAACTCCTAACTAATCTAATTAACATGTAACAAATTTGTGTATCTCTAACAGCCTCCCACAAACAGTAAAGGTGTTTATAACACTTTCAACTAGGAAAATACAAAAATGAAATGTCAAAAAACATCGACAAAAAAGAATATGAAATGTCTGAATACATCAACTAAAAAATGCATTGCCGTTTTTTTTAGTGGAGATAAACTAAAATGCCAACTAGGTTAAAAAGAATGGATTTTGATTGCTTAACTATCTAATATCTTTATCTTTAAAAATGAATGCTAAAATGTCAATCAGACCAAAAGAAATAATTTTTCTTAATCATCTATTCTCTTTATGGATAGAAGTTAGAATGTGGGAAAAGAAAGAATTTTGATCAACTATCCATTTTCTTTAATGATAAAAGCTAGAATGTAAATTAAGCTATAAATAAAGAAAGAATTATATCACCAAATATTGAGTGTTCTTGAGAAACTTTGACAAATGCTTGATCTTGATCAACTTAAAGAACCAAATTGGTGCATCATTTTTTTATAAATTTAATGGACCACTCTTTCCGTTCTCCAAAGAGTCCCATTTTTACCAATTTTACCTCCTCACTTAAATTTGAAATCTTGTTCCCCTTGAGTCT
>Ga0315915_1009042_pt1 | contig 11459 bp, 9 predicted proteins | sample MpolbnodulesMG_FD_207738 | JGI IMG/M metagenome (GOLD analysis project Ga0315915, IMG submission 207738) | Medicago polymorpha root nodule microbial communities from Los Angeles, California, United States - branched nodules | ecosystem: Host-associated > Plants > Roots > Nodule | place: USA... | reverse complement strand
GAATCTTGTAGATTGCTTCCATTTATCATATTCGAATCTAGCGCAAGAATATCCAATCTGCTTAAATTTTTTGACCCTGAAAAATGCAAGTTTGTTAGACTAAACTTCTTTTAAATCATACAAAACTTAAGAAAATGTGTCTCAACTTAAGTCACACAATGAGATAAAAAGATATCGTTAGAAATTAGAACACATTGTGATATGATTGCCAAATATCTTATCCATTACTTACTGGACCATCATCTTCACAAATTCATCACTTCACCTTGTCCCAAAGCTCGTGTTTGGGGGATGTAGACTCGTAAATCTATTCCTAAGGGCACGAATTCCCTCTAGAAATACTTAGGCACCCTCCATAAGGGCTCCTAAAGCCTAGGTGCGTTCCCCTAGGGGTGCCGCCTCAACAGGCTTCTAGAAGCTTCTAGAGAACTGTAAAATGACTTAATGCCAAGGTTGCTTGGGGTTAAGTCACGAGAAAACAAGCCCACGGAGGGCTATAAATACACCTATTGAGAGCATTCTCAAGACATGACAAAAATGTACTAAACCTAGTTTCTAATATTGTATTGTACAGTTGGCACCATCTGTGGGAACCTCGATAAAACTAACCTGGACCACACTCTTTAATCTAAAAACCTCTGGCGATCTAGAAGAAACGATGACCGACGAAGACCGAACAAAAGGTTGTTACTCGCTCGACCTCAAGATCCACGAACAGCTCCTCAGAAGCAACGATTGGTAACTAAATCAGGTTCTATCTTTCTAAAATCATGCTCTATTCAAATGATCAGGAGAGATCTGTTTCGAAGGAGCAAATCGAATTGCTTCGAGTTGCCGTTCATGATGCATGTTCATTATGATTATTCAAGGAGAACTAATTACATGATGTTATATTCACACACACGCCACTTTCATATACGCACATATATTCTGTGTGGATTTTAATGGATGCATGTGGAATATCTTTCTAGCCATCATAACTTATTTATTTTATCGTTGGAAGAAGTTACAAGCTTAATCGATTTCCTATAAACCAAATTATGGGTACAAATTAATAAGATAATTGTATGTTCAAAGTAAAAAACAAGTTGTCAATCAAACCTGTTTGTTACAAGGATGTATTATCGACTACCTGTTTGTTACGATTCGCAGCTTCATCATGATAAAATGAAATATATTTTAACCTAATTCTAGTGTTTCAAGTATGTGTGGCTATCAATCTCGGAATCAGTATAATATTATTTAGATTAATCTATAAGCATTCTACTTTGAGATAATATTCATGTAAGCAACAGGAAGATCAAGACCAAGAAAGATGAGGCGATGCTAATATTGCTTGAAACCGAATCGGTTATAATTGTGAGGTCTGAAGATTATAATTAGATCGCCATCGGTAAAAATGCGTCCATTATTGTTGTTATATCCCCCATAGCATGTATGGGAGAATTAAGCTTCAAAGGTAATCACTGTAAAATTCATATTTAATTCCAAACGATTTTTGTGCTTCAAACTTTGCGGTTGTTGTCTCTATTTGTGTGTTAATTAGTTCGAATATCACACCAAAATTCTGAATGAGATAGAAAAACATTCTTGGAGTGCCATTATTCTAAACAATGAAAATTCTAGCATTCATATTGATGCGGTTCTGGATCCTTTAAGTACAACCAGCCATAAATTGTCTTGAATTCTTCGAGTTTTGTGGAAATACATTCAGCCCAGCATGAGGATTGTTCTGAATCCATTGGTTGGTTGATATCTCTAGTTCTATGTAAACTATAATTATAAAAAAAAATTTTGTCTCAGTACCTAACTTGTCTTTAATAGTCTTCAGAAACCTTTGGGAATTAATTTTTTATTTTTTTTATCAAAGCACTGAAAATTAAAAGTCAGGAGATGCCTGAACCGAATACAAAATGGTTCCAAAAAGGACTACTAAAAAGAGAACCTAGATAGAGTATGGTACACCACTATTATCTCTAGCAAGTAACACTCGTAAAAACAACAGGGGGTCATTCCACTATTGAGATGTAAAGCTTGGTAGTCCCTGCCCATTTTTAGCCAAAGCGTCCGCCACCTTGTTTCCCTCCCTAGGAATATGGGTGCAGACAACGTTCAATTCTATTCCCATGGGCATGCAATTGTTCCAGTGATTTCTGATTTGCCAAGGCACGTTAGCTGTCCCATTGAAAGCTCTAACTAGCAAAAAGGAGTCGCTTTCTATCCAAACATTCAGAAGATGAAGTGACTCCGCCTTTTCAATGGCAAACATTGATGCTGCAAGGTCAGTTATAAGAGTAGTAGCATGTCCAAGATTCCGAAAAAAACCACCAAGGAAATCACACTGCGAATTTCTGAAGACACCCCCTATAAAACCATAAGAAGGGGAACCATAATTAGAGCCATCTATGTTGATCTTAGTCCATTCCGGAGGGAGGGGGGATGCCAGCAGACAGTAATGCAGTCACTTATGGGTTTCTGCTTTAGAGAGAGGTGAAAGAGATGAGAGATATTCAAATCAAGCATCGAAGAAGTAGTATCCTGGATGGATTTAAAGTTGCATCCGGTTTCCACAATTTCAATTCGAATCAGCTTCTCAATCAAGGTGACCTTATTGTTTAAATACCTTTCGTTGTGTTCTATCCAAATTTTCCAAACGATATGCAAAACGGCAACGATCAAGACTTGCTGAACCATTTTACTCCAATTCCCGACGCAGTTGTTGATAAGAGGCAACCAATCAGAGCAATCTAGATTCTGGTCAATCCCAACACCCAGCCAATTCCACACTTTCTAAGTTTCCAAACAACTAAAGAAGATATGAGAGGAAGTTTTAGCATGGTGGTTTTTTTTTTTTTGAAAAAAGCTAAAAATTCAATAAATGTTGTCAGGTGCAGCCTGAATCTCATACAAAAAGTCTCAGAAACAAAAATTAAAATAAACAAATCCAACAAAAAGAAACAAACCCTCCTAAAACAGCAAGGAGGGAAGACAAACGGCTAAAGCATAGAAAATCTAGTGAAGAGAATTCCCCTAGAATTCCAAAGGATGCACTTCATGCTTGGTTCTTCAGGCGAACACTAGTCTTCTTATGTCTAGTTGAAACTCTGACAGAACTGTTACCATCTAAGGTTTTAGCAACTTTCTTCCAGCCTTTCCTGCCTGGTTTAATAAAACCATCTTCATGAGAAAGTTGCAGAAGGTACTGATCAGCAGAGCGAGTTTCCTTCAAATTGGCTAGGGTACCAGCTGTGTCTATATCATGCTCCAATGAGCTTTTGCAGTTGCTCTTGTGAGCCTCATGGTCAATATCAGGTTCCAATGTGCCATCAGTAGTATCAGTGTCCTCATCCCCCCAATACTTACTCAAGATTTTACCATCTTTCAAACAGGCAGCAGACAAATTCTTAGGGCCAGCAGTGAAGTGAACCTTTCTCTTATCTTGCCCTAGTACTTCATCAGAGGTGGTGATTGGTGTGATGATAGGCTGCAAGATACAAGATTCATCAAAAGTAGGATCTTTAGCATGACAAACTGACACAGCAGTAGCTTTTGGGAATGTCTGCTTCCCATTTTTGCTACTTGGCACTAGAGATGAAGGACCTGGATCCTCTAAGTGTGTAGTCTGAGCCAGGTTTTCCTTCTCTAGGGAAATTTTCTCCACATTTTCATCCAATTTACTGGGAGTAGTTTCCATACCAGATTGCTTAGCCTCCCCTGTTGTAATCTCACAATCAGTATCCAACAATTCAAAGGACATGTGCATATGTAGATTTGCAGAAATCCCAACTTTCTAAGTTACCAAGGTGGCATCACTAGCAAATAGAGTTGTAACTGTATCCTGTGGTAGCTCACCATCTTCAACATCAATGATGGGTTCAAGGATTGGTGCAGGGATACCAGGTTGATTATGAGTATAAACAAGCTTTTTACCAACTGCTTTGCTACCAGTTTGAGTAGTTTTGTGAATAGGTGTTTCATGATTCTTCTTATGGTTCACATCCTTTTCCAACTGATCTTTGGTATTCACATTTTGAGTTTTTTTAGGAGCAGTAACAGATGTATCAACATTCAATTTGGAGCATGTATGAACACTATGACCCAAATTCCTGCAGTGTACAAAACAAAGGGTGCCTCTCATACTGGACCTCTATTGATAGGGCATGGCCCTCTCTTTCAACAATCACAGATTCAAATAACTTTCCAGACAAATCAATATCCACAAGAACACGAGCAAAAAATTTTCAAATCTTTTATGCAGGGTAGCTTCATCAATAGTAAGGGGTGATCCTAATCCTGAAGCTATCTCAAAAATGGTTTGTTTTCCCCAATATTCTTGAGGGAGTTGCATGAGCCTAATCCAAACTTGAGCATGTGTTTGTGCCTGAGCCTTAGGGATAAAGTCTTTGGTCCAACAAGAAAAACGTAGAAATCCAGGTCTGAGGTTAACAGCACCAAGAGCCCAGATAGTTCTCATATCTTCAATTGAGCTAAAATTGAACTCATAGAAACCTTTACCAAGTGGAATTAAGTTTCAATTGCTCAGATGAGGCCAGAGTTTATTGAGTTTTACCTTCAAAGCTTGTGTTGTTAATGGCGAGTCTCCCTTGTGCAGCGTTAAACGGCCATGAAGATTGTATAGACAAGCTGCTACACCAGTCTCATAAGCTGCTTGAGAAATCTTCACCCGAACTGAATTTCCCACCACCATTTTAGGAGGAAGCTTTGAAAGGAAAGAGTCATCGGAAACCAAGCCAGAGAGAGCCTGCGCGAAGGATTTACCAGCTTCCGGCGGCTTCACCGCCGCAACCACCATCGAGTCCAGAGAAGCCATGAACGACCAAGGACAAACCATGCTGCAGAAAGCAATTGAAGCCCCGAGGAAAAGCAAGTGGTAAACCAGATCACCGAAAAAGTTACGACGGTGATAGATCTCCCAGAGATTAGGTTGAAACGATGCATGAAGGAATGAGGGAACCACCGTGTAGAAGGGAAAACCGCCGTAGAAAAGCAAGAAAAACGGATGACAGAGCATCGCCGGAGAGTTGTTAGGGCGCCGGAGAAAAACCGTTACGGTGGCACAAGTTAGAGAGAGAGAATATTAGAAAAATCATTTCCTTGCTGTCAAGTTTTAGCATGGTGGTTACAAACAAAAACAGCAAATTGAGACAATATTGCAACCTCGTTTTCTAAGATTGTGATCCGTGGGCAGCTTGTTATGCGCTAATCTCCAAAAAATGAAAGCCCGGGAGGGAGGGACCCCAGATTGGTCAACACAACGTCTCTTCTACAGCTTTGTTGGTATTTAGTGACTTCTGAAGAGCAGTGGGCTCATATGAGTAGAGCCAGATTTTTAAAGTATGGTAAGCCTATTAACTACAGCATTGCTTCCTCTATTTCGTCAGGTTTGAAATCTCACCTCAGTTTAGTATACGAGCACTCCTCTTGGACCATAGGGAACGATAAATCTGTCAATTTTTGGATGGGAAAATGATGACCAAACCTATTGTTGAATCTCTAAACATCCCTATACACCTGCACTCTAATCTCAATATGACAATGTCTGATTACATTTTGGATGGTCATTGCAACATGCCGGACTATTTGATTCAAAAACACACATGCTTAGCTCAACATATTATTTCTATTACTCTCCATGTGGAGGACTGTTCGGATAGGCTTAATTGGGTGGTTGCTGTCGATGGAGAGTTAACTAGTAATATTGCCTATAACTCTTTGCGCCTTTCATGTCCAAAGTTGAACCTTTGGGATCAAAATAGTAAATAGGAAAAGAGAATTGTATTATATTGTTTAGTATACTTGTAATTTAAAAAGATAATGTGTTGTCCTTGTGGCTTAACTATGAACTCCACTCTAGTTTGGCATTTTAATTAGGCTAGAGACCAAGCTATTATGACGTTGTATGTTTAGGCGTTTTTTGAGTTGCTCTTGGCATTGTAATTAGGGCTCTCTTTCCTGCAAGGACAATTTTTTAACGAGGCACCCTACTCACTTAAAAAACTCTATTGCAATTTGCTGATGAACAGATAAAAAGGGCGACTATGTAAAGACCTCGCATAGGCGATCAACAATTGAAACTCCTAAATAATAAGGTTGAAATTCCTAAATATGCAAGACTTCCCACAACGGAGGAATCAACGAGGTTGAAATTCCTAAATAATAAGGTTGAAATTCCTAACTATGCAAGATTTCCCATGACGGAATAATCAACAAGGTTGAAATTCCTAAATAATAAGGTCGAAATTCCTAAATATGCAAGACTTCCCATGAGGGAAGAATCAACAAGGTTGAAATTCCTAAATAATAAGGTGAAATTCCTAAATATGCAAGATTTCCCACGACAGAAGAATCAACAAAGTTGAAATTCCTAAATATGCAAGTCTTCCCATGACGGAAAAATCAACAAGGTTGAAATTCCTAAACATGTGAAGATTCCCCAAAAGGGAGCACCTCGATTAAACAAGTTACGAAGACATCGCCCAAAAAAGAGAAAACTGATGAATTCGGAACTCACCCATCAACGATTAAGTATGATCAAAGTTAAACTTAACCACTTCGCCCTTACAGGCCTCGTGCTTGGAGGTTGTGGACCTACACAAACGAATATATCCATAAAACGGTGGTAAGCTCACCCCAAGATGTTTGATATAAATAAACTGAATCGCAACAATCTATTAGATAGAAACAACCACGCCAGCTCATGCAACATACAAAAAAAACATCTTAGAAAAGGGCAAATAAGACGCCCCCAAAAAGGCTTTAAAAAGTCTCGTCACTTCGCCTCACACCTAGGGGTTGTGAAGCTTCGTGGAAGGATAGCTCTAAGGGGCGACTAACCAGCGACTAACCCAGAGGAAACTCACCACAATTAAAATCACTTTACCCTTACAGGACTTGTGTCTGGGGGGCTGTGGAAAGCCATAATTAATAAAGAGGGCTCACTTACCCAAAGGAGGAGCACCACCTCAAAGAGAGGGGGTCGTCTCATTATAAAACGAGCCATTAATACATTAACTTGTCACTTCGCTCTTCACCAAAGACACGTGCCTGGGGGGCTATTGACTACCATATTTATAAAAGAAGGATTATTAACCTTAATAAGGGACACGATCAGTACATGTCACCAGAAATGAATGGTCGTCAGATTTGGACCGTTGGATCTTATAGAGGAAGAGATCTTGCCTATAGGATCCCTTAAGGAGCTCGTCGAAAGAAACATTAAAAAAGGCATCGCCCTATATAAAATAATCAGATCGTTGAAAAGCACCCTGCCTTGTCCCAAGAATCATTCTTGGGGGGCTATGGACCATCATCTTCACAATTTTATCACTTCGCCTTGTCCCAAAGCTCATGCTTGGAGGGTTGTGGATCGTCAATCTATTCCTATGGACATGAATGCCCTCTAGAAAGGCTTAGGTGCCCTCCAAAAGGGCTCCTAAAGCCTAGGCGCGTTCCCCCCCCGGGGCGCCGCCTCAACAGGCTTCTAGAAAGCTTCTAGAGCACTATAAAATGACCTAAGGCTCAGGATGCTTGGGGCTTAAGTCACGTGAAAACAAACCTACATAGGGCTATAAATATACCTCTTGAGAACATTTTTAAGGCATGACAAAAATATACTAAATCCTAGTTTCTAATATTGTACTCATTTCAAGTACACTTACATAGTTGTAACATAGATTTTTTTATTTTTTATTTTTAACAAAGCACTAAAATATAAAAGTCAGCTAAAACTCATATATTTTAAACTTATTTTCTTTATTTATAGTATATATTCAAAATAAAAAGTATCTGTTCTTGAATCCATGTAGCTATTTTTATTTGTTAAACACGCTTGGTTGCCGGTACATAATAAATTAAGTGTACTGAAGTTCTAAATATTTCAAATCAAATGCTTAAATACCTTTATGAACAATGAAATTGATTATATGATTATAACTAAAATCAAGAATCTTCAAACTGGTTAAATTCAACAATCCTGCAAGAGATAAATAGAAGACTGATTAATAATTTTTCCAACTGATAAATTAGCATGTACTTATTAATCAATCACAAGTTATCTTTAGTGTCTAATTAATATCTACAAGGCTAAACTGCAATTTTCGTCCCTAAGTTTCAAAATGTTGCGATTTTGGTCCCCTATTAAAAAAATGGCAATTTTGGCCCCGTTCGTTCCAAAATTGCTGAGAAGATGCCACGTGTCCCAAAACAAGGGCCATAATCGCAACTTTTTGAGAAGATAAGGGGTCAAAAGATCATATTTCCCTTATGTTAGGGGGTCAAAAGAGCATATTTCCCTAAACGTGGGGCTACTTTTGCCATTTTTTTTAGGCTAAAGTGCACTTTCAAAAACTTGCAATTTTGGCCCCCTAAGTACAGAAACTACAATTTTGGTCCCCTAAGATTTAGTCCCTGCATCTTTGGTCCTTTTGGCCAATTTTGACCAGTCAATGTCTACGTGGCACGCCACGTGTGTAATTATTTAATTAAAAAAACCATAAAATCATCTTTTAATTGACTGGTCAAAATTGGCCAAAAGGACCAAAGATGCAAAGGGGCTAAATCTTAGGGGGCCAAAATTGTAGTTTTTGTACTTAGGGGGTCAAAATTGCAAGATTTTGAAAGTTAGGGCGGAAAAATGCACTTTAGCCTTTTTTTTAATAGGGAACAAAAATCGCAACATTTTAAAACTTAAAGGGCGAAAAGTGCAGTTTAACCTATCTACGATTGATGCGTGACACACAAACAACGCTAAAATGATTTTCAAAAGACATCGTCATTTTTATTTACAAAAAAAGACATTGTCAATTGATATATGAAACAAAAGATGAGTTTTAAATATAATCTAAATAGAAATAACACTCACCACTAATATCAAGTGATCCTTTCAAGTTGTTGGCACTTAAGTCAAGAGATTTGAGATGAGGAAGACCACTTAGGTATGAAAGAATGTTGTTACTCAAACTGTTTCCGCTCAAGGAAAGAACTTGTAAACTGGATGGCCATGCAAATCCAAACCCATGATTTTCTGATATAAAAAAATTGAGTACATGTCATTATATGTGTTCAGTACTAGGAATATCAGAGACCAGAAATTATCAAATGAAAATCAACAAACCTAGGGGCCATAAGTTCAAATTGTTCTCAGACAATTTAAGGATCTCCAGAGAGCTCAGTTTTGATATATCTAGCAATATATAAACATACATGATTGGTGGTCTATATGTTTTTCAAACAAAAATGGAGAAAGAAGTAAGATTATGCAAAGAAACACATACTTTGAATTGATTGCATAGTAAGTTCACTCCCTTGTAAACTTAAACTCTTGAGGGAAGAAAGTCTACTAAGAGGAGATGCAATATCAGTGTCTTTGAAGTTGTTGTTTGAAAGGTCAAGGATCTCAAGATTCTTCAATATAGCGCACAATCCTACATGTTAAATTAATATATTGTGTTACTGACTTACTGGTATGCAACAATCAATCAACATTAATTCCTCCGATAAAAGAAAATGGAAAGTGTTAATTACCTTGGAAATGAAGATCCGAGTCCAATCCAATGCCATCCAAAACTAGTTCCTTCAAAGATGTAAATCCCCTTAGTGAAGGCAGGATTTCATTAGTCAAATTTTCTGCACTTAAGATAAGAACCTCCAGATGCAGTAACTTAGATGAAATTGTCTCCAAAACTGTCTGAAAAACTAAGGTACAAATTTGTATTAGTGCTGGTTAATGAATTTGCTGAAGGAAATAAAAATTATTGATTGCCTTTGATTATTTGTTTTTTTTAAGAAAAAAAAACTATATTTGGCCTCACTGTGTAATGACGTGTTGTCGGCCGAGTATCCGGCTAACAATAGAGACTTAAGAGATGAAAGTCCATCCAAACAAATAGCATTATCCATCATAAAACTATCATGAGAGTGTAACACTTCCAGATTTTTCAACCCTGCAATAATAATATGTAAATAAAAATGCTAGTTACTATGACAAAATAGATTCACTTTTTACTTTAGTAATTGAGAAATAACCTTGAGCAGTTATTGTTTGAGTAAGAGACAGGCTGAGAGTTTTCAAATCTTTGAAGATTATCAAATCCAAGTAGTTAATAACTTGCCAAGTTCGTCCATCAAGTTCGAGTTCGAGTTTGGACACTCTTCCTGTGGTGTTGTTGCATTCGACTCCATACCATTGACAACAATCGTTGATGTTTCCCCAAGACAGATAGTTGCCCATTTGGGAATTCAGAGCAATAAGAGCTTCTCTTTCTTGCTTCCAACACCCTTCACAACACATTACTTCAAGGAAAAGCAAACCCAAAATAAACACACCTACTAAGCTCCTCATTTTCTTCTTTACGTTTTTTAAGATAACGGGATTAATTGGCAGTTTAAATAAAGAATATCATACCTTTGAAAAGTAAAATATTTAATAAATTATTAGAGAAAAGATAGTATAACTTGACTTGACTTGCTAGTCAACTCTATCGTTTCGCTATTTTCAACTCTATCATAATTGTATAACTTGACTTGGTAGCCTTTTCTCTTGACTAGTATGCTCATGTTGAAGATTTCCATTAACTGCATACATGACAAAACGACACATACTTTCTTTTTTTCTTCTTATTTATGGCATCTTCAATTGTCATTGCTTTGATTTGGCCTTCATTGCCATTAAGTCGAGGTGCTGTGACATGCCTTTATTTTCTTACTCATCCAAAGTCTATCATTGTCGGTTGATTTCAATCTCAACCCTGCTTCCCAGTCCTACCCGCCGGTACCTTTAAACCATCGTCAATATCAACAAGTTTGAAGCTATCTACACATTTCCTTTTTCAACTCATCAGTAATTCAACTTCCCACCCCAATCCTTAGAGTCCGTTTGGTTCGAGAGTTTTGGAGGGCAAGGGCGGGGAGGGGAGGGGAGATTTTTAATTTGAAGTGTTTGGTTCAATTTTTAGAAGGGAAGGGGAGGGGAGCAAATCTTTTTAAAATTTGATTGCATTGCCATAATTATCCTTAAATTAATTTTAAATCTCAATATTAACCTTGTAACAACTTTTATTATTATTATTAGGTTATCTTATTCTTATAACAATTATTATTATTATTTTGTTATATTTTTTTGTAACAACTTTTATCATTATATTATCTATAACTCTTATTTGTTACATTTAAAACCACTTCTACTACTCCTTTGTTGATGTCAACAACCTTATTATTATCTTATTTTAATTCAACTTATTATTGCTTGTTGATTCTTTTTTTTTTAATGTTAATTCACCGGTTCATGTCGTGTTGTGGAAAATATATGAGCCAGTTTGAGATAAAATAAGCAGCTTAGATGTGTGTTTGTCATTGGTTGGTCTCTGAAATTGTAAAATCAAGTAGTTTCTTTTATTTAATTAAGTTTAAGGGTAAAACAGTAAAATAATTTTAAAATCCCT
>Ga0315915_1009036_pt1 | contig 11469 bp, 10 predicted proteins | sample MpolbnodulesMG_FD_207738 | JGI IMG/M metagenome (GOLD analysis project Ga0315915, IMG submission 207738) | Medicago polymorpha root nodule microbial communities from Los Angeles, California, United States - branched nodules | ecosystem: Host-associated > Plants > Roots > Nodule | place: USA... | reverse complement strand
TTTATTTATTTCAGTCTTTTATTCCAGAACTTTCTGGTCCTTTTATTTATTTTATTATCCAGAGTTCTCTGGTCCTAATATTATAATATTTTATTACCACTAACCAAATATTTTCTTGAGCATATATACTTATTTAAGTTGCAGGAATAATTTTTAAAAGGGTCACAATTCAAACCCCCCCTTTCTTGTGACGTTTATTGCTACTTCATAGATAACTATCCCCGAGGTTATAAATATTTTTCAAACCGTGGGAATGAGAACATGTACTATATTATCTTATCCATTGTCATTGCTAACTAAACTGAGAGCCTTGGTTTAATGTCCCCATGAGCATATCTCAGTTGGTAAGAACAAACATTGTTATATGTAGGGGTTAAAGTTCAAACCTCGAAAAAAAAAACTGAGAGTCCATTTGTTATAGCTTTTAAAAAAGTTAAATAAAGCAATATTGTTTTGCAATAAAACCTGTTTTTAAGTGAATTAGGTCACGGGGACTCACAAGAGTAAATCTCAAAGCACTTAGCAAATCTCAAAGCTCAAAGAATGTTTGAGCGTAGATTATTCACTAAAAAAATGTCAGTATGACCGTAAGAGTTAAATCCACGCAAGTGTAGAATAAGATATTTTCTTGGTGTTAACCCTCCAATTCTCAAGGGAAATGAACTCTGATAATCTAGTATTTGAATGGGAAGTAAATATAATGTGATTGACAATTTTCTACCCATGAATCAAACTTTGATTCCGTTGAACAGTTTGTCTTGAGTGAAACTTATTAATCACTTGAGCTCAATTTTTTTTTGACAAAAACAAAACGATATTCTTTCATTCAAATTGATAGAGTATATTAGATACAAACATCGCTAAAAACGTAAAGGGTGAATCTGCAAGACTCACAACGCCCAAGTAAACAGCATACAACGACAAAATGCCTAAAAATAATATGATAAAATCTAAGTCACCGAAATACACATGCTTCAGGATATGCAACATTGACACCCAAATCATTGATTGAATTTGTAATCGACTGATGTCGATCTTTCAATAGGAACTAAATGAACACCGCGACAAGACGCGAAATCAAGCGATGCACAAGACGACGAACAACACAACGTCGCACTTAGACGACGAAATCACAAAAAAAAAACACAAAAGAAAAAACGTGATATATGCGAAAACCACTTATTTAGATTGAAAAAAGGAAAAAAAGATGTAGAGGGGTGATTCTAGATTAAAAATTTACCTAAAACCACCCCTCCTTGATGAATGAAGGAGAAAGAAATTTTAGAGAGAAGTCGGAGTTTGTCTCGTTAGAAAACTATGTTGCATTACATGAGCTCAATTTTGTTGGGTTCTTTCAAAATAAGATATGAGTCAAGTTTATTATGCCACGTTTGTGTACGGATCTCAGAGCTGGTGGTCGGACCCTTTATTATGTCTAGGTATCGGCTGACCTTTGGTTTGTAAATATTGTTTGACTGTGTCTTTCTAGGGGTGACCCCTTTGGTACACCTTGTGCTGAAGTGGGTCACTGCCGTTGTTAATATATTCCATTTTTATGTCTTCAAAAAAAAATATGAGTCAAGTTATCAATGCAGTATATTTTTTTTTGTGGTGTCTGAGATTCGAACCCCGGACATTGTATATATTATGCATTGTCCTTATCAACTGAATTAAGCTCTTGAGGACATCAATGCAATATATTAATAACACATTAATTATTAATTATTTTTTGAAAGAATTAATAATTATTATGAAGTACTTTGACAAAAAAAAATTACTATGAAGTACTATATTTTAAGGATTAATTGAGTATGTATTGAATCACTTTTTTTTTTGTTAACAAAGCGGATCTTTATGATTGAAATAAACAAATATATTATTTTATGATTTTTTTTTGAAGGATATTATTTTATTTTATGATTATAGAAAATGATTTATCTATGTTGTTATTAATTTATGAATTATTTCAAATATTAATATTTATCAAAAACACGTAATATTCAATATTCTACCATCTTTGTATTGTGCGTGTGTTTTTTTTTACAAGTTATTTTAGTCTTGTGCTGTGTCTAACGCTGTTATTATTTATGGTTCTTAGCTATCCACTACCGGTCATCTAATATTATCTAAATTTTTCATTAGCCACTATTCATTACCAACAATGGATTAACTTAAGTAGGAAGAAAATTTGACCATTTAAGGAAGTGATTGAATGTTTACCCTATTAACCATTATGACATTTAGATTAGATAGTTCAAATGCTTGATGTTGGATGTAAGTGTCAAATTATACAGAGAAGATAGAGACTTATTGGAATAGTTTTTTTCTTGAAATATAATATACAGACAGGAGTTTTATTTATATGTGTTGTACTTTAAAAAAGGGTTGGTTGGCATTTGTATTATTCTTGAGAATTAATTTAAGTGAGAGATTTATGCATAGCTACACATTAATTTATTCACTCTCCTCAAAAAAAGAAATGAATTTACTTACTCATTTGTGAAAAAATCCACTATTTTTCTTTTGGAATAAAACAATTTTCCCATAGTAAGTACAAACTTGGGACTACATAACATTTGATATGCAAAGATGTGAATTCATATAAAAAAAAAATTCAATTCTTAACACTTTATATTTATATATGTGTGAACTTCGCAATTAGACTAAATAACAAAAAAAAAACTTTTTAGTCAATCTTTTATACTCAGAATAAAAAATATCCAATATATAAACAATTGTGATTTGTTAACGGTCTAATTTTCATATACCTCGTCGATTATCCTTTACCTTTTTATCAATGACGGTCTAATTTTCATATATTTTGTCAATTACCCTTTATTTTTTTACCTTTTATCTAAAGTCAAATCAAATCTAACTTTTTTAGAAAAAATATAAATAAAAATCTAATAAAATCAACCTTGTTGATTAAAATTTTCTTTATTTAACCTAACACAATCTCATAAATTGGTTTTTGTGTGTTTTATTTCTGTTGGTGTTTTGTTCCATCTCTCTATCCCTTCTCTCAAATCCATAGATCCTTCCAATCTTTGTCCCACGCTTTGGCCAACAAAGAGAAAGAGAAGAACCATCTTTGTCTTGTGCTGTGCTGTGTTTTTTCTCAAAGAAAACCCTTACGCACGCTCGTTGAATCATCATCAACCACGATGAGGCCTCAAAGAACATCGATCCACGCCATCTCCACATGGGTCAGGCGACAACCACCAAAGGTCAAGGCTTTTCTCGCCGTTGTTTCCGGTATGGCCGCTCTTGTTCTCCTCCGATTTATCGTTCATGATCACGATAATCTTTTCGTCGCTGCTGAAGCTGTTCACTCGCTTGGAATCTCTGTTCTTATCTATAAACTCATGAAGGAGAAGACTTGCGCTGGTTTGTAATTGTTTCCCCCTTCGATTTCACAAAAAAAAATGATTTTTTTTGGATTATTATTGATGTTTGAATCTTTTTGTTTTCTCGGGTCTTTGTTAATTGGGTAGGTTAAAAATTTCCCCTTTTTTGTTTTTATTAATCAAAGGTTAATTTTTTTAGTAATTAGTTTGAATTTTCATGCAAAAAAACAAAAAACATTACATGGGTCATTAAAAATATCAATTTTTTGGGGTTTATATCCCTTTACATTGGCATTGCCCTTTACATGGCTAATTTGATTTGTGTTTGTGGTTGGCTTAATGTGTTATTTTTGGATCAAGAAAGATATGTATAAATTAAAGTTATGATTTTTTTGTTTGTTTTTGTTTTGATGATTGTTATGAATGATGTATCAGGATTATCACTCAAATCCCAGGAATTGACAGCTATATTTTTAGCTGTGAGGCTGTATTGTAGTTTTGTCATGGAATATGACATTCACACCATACTTGATTTGGCCACTTTTGTGACCACGGTATGGGTTATATACATGATTCGTTTTAAATTGAAGGCGAGTTACATGGAGGAGAAGGATAACTTTGCAATATACTATGTGGTAAGCTCCAATTGTTTGTTTCATCGTAAATTTAAAAGCATTGCCTTATCAATATTTTTGTGTCAATGGTGAAGCATTTTTTCCTACTTTTTTATGGTAAAGGTGTAAGTTTTGACATTATCAAATTTTATAGTATCTTTAGATGATAGAGATGTACTATGAAGCATCTCACAACTTCGATATGTCACCAGTGATCAATGGTAGTATACATGAAAAATTGTCATATTTGTTTCACTGAATCTTTAACTATTTGTTCTGTAACGTTAAAATTGTCATATTTGTTGACAGTACCGATGCAAATTTCCTTCTGCATGAATAATATGATTATGAAATCTGGATCCATAGAATAACCTGGGTGAATACTGAATAGTATTGTGTAACATGCTAACAAGCTATCATGCAAAATGGACTTGTTATTACTAACCTGTAATGTTGGTTGCGGTTATGAGAACAAAGACTTCAAACTCATGATATGCCTGCATACTAGAATAGGGTTTGGGGTGTTGTATATAGCATGCACATGATTTACTAGGATCCTCTTCTTGCAATAGAACCATGTGACACATCACCAAATAAAACCTGATGCAATCATATTTGAATACGGTTCTCCTTTTAAACCCCCTCTTCTTTTAGTCCTGTACTCTGCATATTCTCAAGAATTTAAACTATTCCTCTTCCTAAAAGGCTTGATTTTGTGACTTATTTCTGGTAACATGTGCATTTACCTTCCACCATTATCAGCTTGATATATTTTTCTTTAAAATGGTTGCAGGTGATACCATGTGCCGTGTTAGCCTTGCTCATTCATCCATCAACTTCTCATCATATATTGAACAGGATTTTCTGGGCATTCTGTGTATATCTGGAAGCTGTTTCAGTTCTACCCCAACTGCGGGTCATGCAGAACACCAAGGTATAAATTTTTAACTCCAAGATCTATGTCCATCATCTAATGTATGGGATCTGATTCTATTATCTTCCTTCTGAATTGTTTCATTTTGTACTTTCAGATTGTTGAGCCATTCACTGCTCATTACGTATTTGCACTTGGCGTAGCAAGATTCTTAAGCTGTGCTCATTGGGTTCTTCAGGTCTGTTCATAAATTTTTGTATTTTCATTAGTTAGTCCTCTGATCCAGTTGCAAATTTATAACTAACCATTTTTTGAGTCGTCTTTCTCGTTGATCAAGGAGTGGAATATGAACATTGATAAATTTTAGTCTTTCTTTCATTTTCAATGGTATAAGTATAGCTAAGCCATTTTTTAAAAGGCAATCTGTGCTCTAAAGCTCTTGCCATTTGGTAAGGGCCCAACCCATTGTGCACGCGTTGTAGTCTACAATAGACAAGACGGTCTTACCTTGTCTGAAATGCGAAAGATACTGATTCGACGACCCGAATCTGTTATGTCCTAGTTACATGGCAGCAACTCCATCTGTTACAATGTTTGTGTGTTCAGACTCTTTTAAGTCTACATCTTATTGATAGTCATCTGGGTACAAGACTACTGCTGTTTTTGCACCAACTCTCTGGTTTTGTAGCTTTCTTGGATTCTGTAACCGCATGTCTCCTTCTACTAACATACTATTTCTTGCATCAGGTGTTAGATACCCGTGGACATTTGTTGGTTGCCTTGGGGTATGGTCTATGGCCGTCGATGGTTCTTATCTCAGAAATTGTCCAGACATTCATCTTAGCAGATTTCTGTTACTATTATGTCAAGAGGTTAGCATAGCTCCTAATTTGTTTTTACTATTTATCGCACCTTTTTGCTGATTGTGACTTAAGATATTTCCTGCATGACTCCGTGCTGTTGTCCTAATGGTATTTATTTAATTGCAGTGTTTTCGGAGGACAGCTTGTTCTACGCCTTCCCTCTGGAGTGGTGTGATTGCAGATCTTCACCCTCACATTTTCTTTTTAACTTAATCAGGCATCATGTTTGGTTACCCATGTTAGACTTAGAGTACATTTTGTGTTGACATGTTTATTCTGTTCCTTGGTGGAAGTGTAAAGTTGGGGATGAACGATAACTAAATATATTTTATGTTCGAGGTACCGTTATTTATTATGGTTGGGAAATGCTTTATACTACATAAAGTATCTATTTGCTTAGAGCTTTTGTTACAACTATTCCACATGCTCAAGTTCTACCGAGTCTTAGGTTGTGGTCTATATCTTTTCTTTGCAGTGGAGTCTAATGAAATTTTGGATCATAAACTTGCTTTGAAAGTATACTAAAAAAGTCTTCTTCATTAGATCATTAATTAAAGTTCTGAATTTGCTTTTGACCGTGATGATCGCACAAATACATCTTATGTATGATAATATAATATATAATAATTTTAATAAGCTTTTCATCACAGTTGTTTAAGAGGTTCAAGGGCATAGGTTCCTTGCTAGAATCCCCTCAAAAGTAATTCCAGGTCCAAAAGCAAGTATCAAACCCCATTCAGGATCTCCTCCTTCCTTTCTAATCTTCTTGCTCTCATCTAGCATATACTCAAGCACATAAATAATGGTATTGCTGCTAGCATTTCCATAATCCATAAGAGCTTTCCTACTAGCATTCAGCTTCTCTGGCAACAACTCAAGTCGCTTCTCCACGCGATTCAATATCGCAGGCCCTCCTGGATGCACAGCCCAAAACAACTTATTATACTCCTTATTCTCCAACTCAACAGCATCCATTAGTCTGTCACAGAATCCCTCAATATTGTCTTCAATGATCTGAGGAAGTTCCCTTGCTAACGTGAAGCTTATCCCTTCCTCTGTCAACCTCCCATCAATTTTCTTCTCCGTGTCTGGTATAAACTCCTGAGCTGAAGTGTGAAGCTCAAATAATGGGATCTCAGTTTCCAATTTTGGGTCTGAGCCAATTATCATAGCACCAGCACCATCTCCAAAGAGTGCTACACCAACAAGATCATAAGGTCTATCAGCACTTGGTGGCTTGAATCCAATAATTGTAGTCTCAGAAGTAGCTAGCAAAACTCTACTTCCAGGGTTGTTCTCAGCTATGTCTTTCGCAACGCGTAGACCAGCCACACCTCCTGAGCATCCAGAAAAATAGAGCATGGTTCGTCGAATAGTAGGGTTTAGTCCTAGTCCTTTTGATAGGTAAAGGTCACCGCCTGGTAGCCTAGCTTCACTGGATGAAACATAAACCACATGAGTTATGTCCGATAAAGGTCCACCCCAATTCTTTATGCAAACCTGGGAAGCCTCAATTGCCATTTGTGTCACCGCCTCGTTACATATCTCTAGACGTTGTTTTACGGTGGAGGCGCCTTCAACAGCAAGTTCGGGATACTTTTTAAGTATCTCCTCATTCATAACAACGTACCTTGTTTTCACTGTGGTTGTCTTGCCTGTTTATACCATATGAAGCCAAATTACATGTGGATCATTTAGTAGTAATAACACATAAACGGAAATGTCTTTGGTTTTATGATATAGAGAATATCAAAATTGATTTTGCCTTTCCTTAAACGTGGTTTTTTTCAAAAAATAAAAATTAGAAACCACACTGCAATTCCATATATAAAAATACTTTATGAAGAGTGCAAAAATCACATGTCAATGAAACAAAGTTGTCCCCTATGTATGCATAAAAAAAGTGAACTAATGTGTATTTTACTATATATACGTACAAAGTCTAGCCAGTTTTTGCTTAAGCTCAGGATTATCACAATTTGTGTCTCTAAAATATCCATCAACTAAATACTCTTGCATCACAAGCTGGTGAGGGAAAGCTTTGCCAAGAGCCAATATAGTAGCCTTCCCGGGGGTAACCTGTTTTGTGACACCTCTCACTATACCTTCATCTCCCATATCTCTTCTTTTTGCTAGATCAAATGTATATACTTTTCTATGCAGTAAATGTTATCCACAACACCTTGAATAGAGAAATTAAATAGGACTATATATATAGTCTTCTAGGCATGGTGGGAGTAATAGCGTGACAGATTTAAAATAGGTGAGATATGCAGTTTGCAATTGGTAAATGTGTGTTAGTTAAGAGGTAAGTCGTTCATTGTAATCGTATCATATTTTTGTCGCTGGGAGTTAGGGGAATTCTTAGTTGTATTGCAGTTACATCAAATTTGTATTAGTGAACTATTTTGATCTCTCACAAAAATAAATCGGGACATTTAATAGTCTTTCGTCAAAAAATTTATACAACTGGTACTTTTGGGACAATTTAAAACGAACTTTTTTTTTAAAAGGTATTTAAAATGAACTTAAGAGACATTTATGTCCTTAAATTTTCTTTTTAGGACAATTTGGTCCTTTTTTTTAAATTCCTAAACTCCAAAATAAAATAAAAAATCATATTCTTCCTCCTTCTTTCGTTTATTGAAAGATCAAATCACATTTGTCCACATGTTTTCTCACATTTTTTTCTCTTTTATAAATCCCTAAATAAAAAATATTCCATCTTCTTTCACATTCACTTCTTCCTAGTTGCACTTACTCATGTATTGTGCTTTGAAGTAGATTTGATATCATTGACAAACATTTATCCTTTTTTACATTAATCATAAACAAATATTTATTCTTTTTTTTTTTTTTTTATCAGTGAATGATATTTTTTTGAAAGAAAGTATCAATGACAAATATATTTGTCATGTGTTCTGATTATATTTATTACTGATTAATTTTTTTGTCCCTTTTTTGTATATCAATGACAAATATGTGTCTCACATTTTTTTTTTTATATTTATTAGTGACAAATATTTGTCTCTCTCTTTATGTATATTTGTCCCACATTTTTTATAATAATTAATGACAAACATTTACCTCACACTTTTTTATGTATCAAAGATAAATATTTGTCATATATTTCTTTTATGTAACAGTCACAAATATTTATCCAATATTGTTTTTAAACAAATTAGAAGTGAATAGAATTAAATGATGTTAACTATTTTTTCCCCATATAATGTGATTGTGTCCAAATATTTGTATTTGAGATTGTGACGATAGAAGATCTGCTCTCGAGAGATTGAGTAGTTCAATTAGTTTTTTTTTGATGTACTCATCATTCTTTTTTTTGATGTACTCATCAATTAGTTTGAATGTAAGGGAAAATGAAATGGAGGTAATGAGCTCAAATCCAGAAAAAACTAATCTAACGTCTAATTACTACTCCCTTCGTCCCATGATGAAGACCCAGCTGACCGTTACATATATATCAATACACAATTTTGACATTTAGTTTAGGTATTTATTTTTTTTACAGTTATCTATTAGCAAAAATTATGAAAAATTGACATTTTAAAAATATCCGTCGAGATAAATTCAACATCATAATTAGTAGAAAAATGTGATAAAAAATATATTAAATAAATAGTGCACATAATCAACTTGAGCCACTCATTGTGCTGGAACTTAGGAAGTAACAATTGTAAAATATGTTATCTCAACCGATTCTTCTATTTCTAGCCTCATCCAAATTCTCTTTATCAGTACTATTTTCTTTTTCCATTTTTGTGAAACAACAAGCATAGTTGTTTAAAAAAATACAAGCATAGTTGTTATAACCGTGCCTTTTTTCTGCAAACCCTAACCCTTGTAATTTGACATTTATCCTCATACCTTAACCAATTTTTAGTATATATATGAGAGCAAAATCAACACAAAGGGTGGACCGGAAAAAGAAAACAAAGGTGGTGAAAATGGAGAAGGGGGATAAAAGAAAAAATACATCATTCCTCTACATACACCATTCCACTCACTCCAACATTTATTCATCAAAAACTACAAAAACTTTTAACATAAAATCAATAGCAAACACATCCACCCGCCATTCAACCCCTAAAAACCTTTCAGCTTGTCACCATCGATGCACCCGTCACCACCACAACCACAAGGGTGGCCATGTACTCCCTTTCTTCCTCACATTTTTTTCTTTCTTTTATTTCCTATCTTCCATTTTTTGTTTTTGCTACAACACTCTCCTTGTCTCTCTATACAAAGTTGCGCTCCAACTCCCTCTTTTCCTCTCACACACATGGTAAATGTTTTGTTTTGTTTCGTTCATTAGGTTTTTATATTTATTTAATTTTCTCTACTTTACGTTACTATTTGTTTTGACACTTCTTTTTTATCATTATTATTATCATTATCATGTTTTAGTTAAGGATTAATTGTTGAAATGAGCTGCGTAAAGTATGTCAAATTAGGAAATAACCTTTGTAAAATAAAAAACACACATATTATGTTATTATAATTTGAGATTCTTTTTATTTTCATTCTCAAGCAAACTAGCCACATGAGAGGCACCGATATGTCATAGTATGTTATCAGGGTTGTTGCCATATGAATTTTTTTGATGATCTCTAGGTCATTTTTCTGGATTTTATGTCTACGGCAAAAAAAATTCCTGTCATATCATCAAATAAATCCGCATGGAAATAACCATATGATAATATTCTCTAACACGAAAGCACCTTCTGTGTGACAGAGTTGTTGGAGGATCAAAATAGAAACAATCTTAATTATAAGCTTAGAATTCGTGTTTTTAATTTTACAAAGACTATGTCTAAAAAGAAACAATCTTAATTATAAGCTTAGAATTTGTGTTTTTAATTTTATAGAGACTATGTCTAAACTTTGTGTATATTACATAAACTATTTCGATAATTAACCATCTATATATCTTTGAATAAGAAACTTGAACTATTCTTAGGCTTTTATTGTGGTGATGTGGCACTCTATAATGAGGTTTCTCTCCTCTCTTAAAACCTTGCAACACTCCACGATATCAATTAAATGTATAACCTCTCTTGAAACCTTGCAACTCTCCATATATCCAATTTAATATCTAATTATACTATACAATTCCTACCCAAAAAACTTATGCATTCAATATCTATTTATACCAATACAAATTATCACAAAAAATACCAATACAAATTTGTAAATGGATTTCATATGATACAACCTATTGTCCTTTTATGTTAATTTTTTTTGCCTTTGTAAGTTAAATAATAAATTAAAAGAATTAAAAGAGTTATTTTTTTTAGAAAAATTAACAGACTTGTTAGTTACATAAATTGATTAACTTATCTTTATTTACAAACTATTAACCACCTAAAAAATATATCTATCTATACTATTAGTAATACTAATCTTCCTTAAAAAAATACTACTATTCTCTCAATTAATTATTGAAAATGTTACTTATTCTTCCCATTCCATTTCACATTTGGGTTCATTTTTGTTTCAACTACTCTATTTCTATTCAATTAATTAATTACTAACCACCACTCACCCTTTCATTTTCCTCTCAATTAGTGACAACCCATGTTACTCATTAACCTTATCTCATTTCTTCATTCGTTTCATTTTTTGATCTTAGGTTTCACTTTCCTCTTTCAAACTTCATATATGTTTTCTTCTAATATTTTGTATTATGAAATGAATATCTAGATTGCATGTGCAGATTTTGTAAATAGATGAGTTTTGTTGAAAGTCCACTT
>Ga0315915_1009035_pt1 | contig 11471 bp, 19 predicted proteins | sample MpolbnodulesMG_FD_207738 | JGI IMG/M metagenome (GOLD analysis project Ga0315915, IMG submission 207738) | Medicago polymorpha root nodule microbial communities from Los Angeles, California, United States - branched nodules | ecosystem: Host-associated > Plants > Roots > Nodule | place: USA... | reverse complement strand
TGCTTTAATTGATGTTTGAATGATGTTAGAGTATAATGTGGTTTTGAATGGTGGCAAAAGAACACATTTTGAGTATGTTTGATACTTTGCACACAAAGTGTTTGATAAAATGCCTCAGTGACAATTTTATTGATTATTTAGTTAGTTTAGATTATGAGAATTATATTGAATGATGTTTAGGTTATGATGGAAATGATGCACACAAATTATATTGAAATGATGATCATATTGAATGGTTTTAGGTTTAGTTTAGTTATGTTTATTGAAATGTGAATGTTTATGTTTATGTTGAAATGATGATTATAATGATTATATTGAACATTTATTGAAATGTGAAGGTTTAGTTTAGATTATATTGAAATGATGCACACAAAGTACTTATAATTTCTTTGATTATGTTTAAGTTTAGTTTAGCTTTAATGTGAATGTTTATGTTTAGTTTAGGTTTAATATGTTTGATTAGGTTATGGAAATGATGTTAATTTTTAATTTTTTTTTGTAGATATGTCTGATTAGGGGCAGCCAATTGATCCATCTAAGATGATTGGTAGTAGGCGTGCTATGACACAAAGCCATCGGAAGGAGAAGGAGATGTAAAACACACACATCCCTAAGAGGGGAAGAGGTCGGAGGGGGGATGGTTCAGGGACTTCTCAGGCTACACAGCCTGAAGAGTCACAGGTGGTTGACCCGAGCCAGGTGGAGTACCTCAATTATCAGGATCAGGTACACCACGATGTCAATGATGGTGGGTTAGACCAGCAGCATATACCAGAGCAGCAGCATATACCAGACCAGGATGGCATTGCAGCAGCGGCTGCCCCAACGATGTTACATTTGGAGCCTCCCTTTCCTGGAAGACTAGAAAATATATCTCTGCTGCACTCTTATGCCAAACATGTGGCATTGCCGCTTTGGTATAATTCAAATGACGTAAGTGTAATTTTTAATTGTCTAAAATTATCATATGCAACACAAATTAATGTTTTAATTTTTTTTATATGTGTGTTTGTTTAATTATTATATCAAGTTTTATATGTGTTTTTGTTTAATTCTTTTCTTTATGTTTAATTCTTTTCTTTATATTTTATTTATTTTAACTTTTATTATTTTCTTTATGTTTAATTATGTTTTCAATTGTTTTTGTTATGTGTTTTTTTAAGATTTGCATGTTTTATGTCTTAAATTAAAAATATGTGCGGCAATTTAAATTTGTGATTTTTATTTTTTCATGTGTTAAGTTTTATTATGTTTAGTTAAATGTTTACATTGCTTAAACTATGTTTATTTTTCTATTATTTCAGGTTTGTAAGGTGCGTGTTGTAAAACCGATTAATCATGGGGCTAAGATTTTGAGTCTACGACGTCAAAACGAGAATGTTGACTGGATTTTAGGTCCGCTAAAGTAGAGCGGGTTACATGATTTGGTTTATCTAGGCTATGCCATTGTGCCTCATGCTTTGCTGATGACGTTATGCGAGAGGTGGCATCCCGAGACTAGCAATTTTCACATGGTCTTGGGGGAGATGATTGTGACTTTGGATGATGTCGCATGTCTTATGCATCTTCGGATTGAAGGGCGGATGTTGAGCCATGGGAAGACGATGTTGAGACATGAGGTAGCGGCACTAATGGTGAGGCACTTAGGTGTGTCGTAGACGGATGCAGAGAAAAATTGCGGTGAAGAGTATGGTGTGTACACTAGTTATCCGAAGCTGAGGGAGTTATATACGAGGTACCTTGATAGGGCTACCAGATTGGCGGATCCAGAGGATCCAGGGGATCCAGAGAAGCTGGAGAGGGTTAGGACATTTTGTGTGAAGTGTTATCTTCTATATCTTGTAGGATGCTTGTTGTTTGGTGATAAAAGCCACAAATGCATCGAGTTGGTCTATTTGACGACCATGGAAGACGGCTACGCGGGGATGCGTAATTATTCATGGGGAGGGATGACACTGACATACCTATACCACTATTTAGCTGAGGCATGTTTGCTTGGAGACAAAGCTCTTGGGGGAAGTGTGACACTGCTCACTGTAAGAAACTTATAAATGTGACCCTTAACTTTTATTTATTTATTTTTTATATTTTTCGTGCGTAATAACTTATAAATGTGATTTGTTTGGTTTGTGCATGCATGGTTTTTGGCGCATTTTCCTAAGTTTTTACAATGTTGATCAAAATCCCAACTACATTGAAAACTATCCGGTGGCGGCGAGGTGGGCGTTACAGAAGGGTCATGGAGAGGGGGTGACGTATCACTCATTGCTTGATCGTATTCAGTTTGATGACGTATGTTGGAGGCCGTACGAAGAGCACAGTGAGATCCAGGCATTTGAGGAGGTTTTCTGGTATTCAGGCTGGATTATGTGTGATGTTCATAGGGTGTACCGTCACTTGCTTAAGAGGGTTTTGCGGCAGTTCGGATACGTCCAGACCATCCCTAGACATCCGACGGATGTTGTAGAGCTGTGACTGCCTCAGATTGTGCAGGCATTCCTTGACTTCAACACTTGCACGCTTAAGGAGCCTGATTGGGGTGAGTCGGCAGGAGAGGAGAATGGCGTATGAGGGAGGGCTATGTGTTATGGTACACTAAGGTGTCTCACCCTCAGATTTTGCCACCTCTTCCAGGAGATCTTCTGAGGCCAGCAAATGAAGAGCAGATCATTGCAGAGCAGTGGGTGTGGTACGAGGCGAGAAGCTCGCCTGATACCTATGACATGGTTAGTGGCATTGTTGCCTACGTTGATGCGCAGATGGGCTAGGCGGAGGTCATGAGCCCTGAGCAATGGTTTCAGGCCATGAGCCATGTTAGGGCGCAGATCGCGCCGATATTGAGCAGGAGGCGAGGCCAGAGGCCGAGGAGACGGCAACAACAGCATCAGTAGGACCAAGATCAGCAGTAGGATTAGGACTTGTTTTTTTACTTTTCGTATTTTGATGACATTATGTTGTTTGTATTTTGATGACATTTGTTCATTAGTTTGTTCGTTTAATCAACGTTTGTGAAATTGAGCCAATTATGTTTTGCCATTCGAAGACATTATGTGACAATTAAGTTGTGATATTTGTGATGACATTATGTTTTTGTTTTTAACACATTACAGGATCAGAAGCTGAAGCTTCTGCCTCTGCAATAGCATCAGGACGCATCGACAGTTAACTGTCGATGGAACTGGCGGTAGTTAACTGCCGAAGTTTTCTTCGGTAGTAAACTGCAGCCGGTTCCATTTTCCTCGGTACTTAACTGCCGAAAGATATTTTGGTATTTTACATGTGTTTTTCAGGCTAACCAAATGTGTAACAATAATTTTCATGTAAGGCTTGGTTATTGTTTAAAGTTGTTTGAATTTGCCCTAAAAAGAAGTTGTTTGAATTTAACCATGTATTGAAAAAAAAAATCATACCGTCATTTAATATTACTAACATTGCAATCTTATCCTCTAAAAAAAAATTGCAATCTTATATATACTTTATCGTTAAATATTAATATATTACACATACTTTATTAGTAAATATTACTATATTACACACACTAGCACAATTTTTTTTTCCAAGGACACACTAGTACAATTTTTGTTTTTTTTTTTTTTTTTTAGTCTAATAGTATAGTGGATAGAACTCACACAATTAAATGTGAAGAAGTGGGGTGTCCGGGGTTCGAACTTCAACCCCTGCATAAATTATGCAATGTCCCTATCAACTGAGCTTACCTCACGGAGACCACTAGTACAATTTATTTATTTACATGTAAAAGTTGTCTGACATGCACACTTCTCACTTGCTTATAAGAGCTGTTATATATCACTCCCCTCCCTTTGTGATCTTCATTTCATTTAGATATGATTTTCCACGGAGCTCTTGAGAAAAGTATCCATTGAAGTGGTCAACAACACTAATTCTTTTAAACTGTGCTGGTCTTTCTTGAGTAACAAGACTTGGTGCTGGAGCCAACATTGCTTGCGTGTTAGGACCATAAAAAGTAGCAAGGGAAATCCTCTCCTTTTCTGAATCAACTATTGCTCGGTGCTCAATGCTTTTGTAAATTCCATTCGTTATAATCTGCAAATAAAACCATTTTAGTTCAATTTTATTGCAATGATTGTCAATACTCAATATCCATCACTATATATAGCAACTAAACTAGTCTTATAGTCTTATATTAGTGCAATTCAATTGACCGAAAAATTTAATATATAAAGTGATACATTTTTCATGCAATGATGTAATTATGAAATGAAATCATGTGCATGTACGATTTCATTTTTGAGACGATATTGATTTTAGAGCTCTAGAATTGATTTTGATATATGTTTGGATAATATCAAGTAGAATTGATTTTAACTTAAGATATATAGTATTTGAAATTTGTTGGTTTGTTAAGTGTGAATTAGAAGTTTGGTATTTGATGAAAAAAAAAAGATATTGAGCAATATATAAGTTAGATGATCGATATATCTAATATATTAAAATTTTGAATGAAGACGTAACATTCAAACCATTTATGTGGTTGTTATTATGCCAATGTGATGATTCCCTACACTCCTGTCAAGATCCAAAGATAGTAACAAAATCTGCTCTTTTTAATAATGGTTGTCAAGCGGCGAGTCCCTAAGATGTTGAGTGCTAACGGTGGTGCAAGTGTATTCATAAAGATACCATTTTGGACAAAGTGGCTCGTATACATAATGTCTTAAAATTTTAGGTAAAGATAAATCAATTGTGTGATTGTTTTTAACCCTATGTGATGACCTCCCAAGCTCCCCTCACGACCCAACAAAATTGATTTTTAGCATCAAATTTAATGCTCAACCCCATTTAAAATAAATGCACTGAACCATAAATGACTTTACATTAAACTCATTTCTAATAAAAAATCAATTTTACAAAATCAATTTAATTTAATTGCGTGCATCTATTCTTTCTCGCTTTCCTATGCATTTCACTATCAATTTAGAGAAGCAACAAATTGTTGCTTAAATGTAGGCGTGTGTGAAAGTGAAATTTCGCAGTCAAAACAAACATATGTTTCAATCAAAATAAATTTTTATCATTGTAGAACCAAACACAAAATGTGGTTAGGCCACCAGGATCAGAATGAGATTTTAGGCCAATGACTCTTTCTGGTTGGGGGCATGGAGGATAATAATTCACCCTTATGGCCTAAATTCCTATGTTAAATAGCTCAGTTATTTCCTTGGGATTTATTGCAAGAGCATTTGCCATAAGTTCGATGATTTTGATGGTGAGTTTTTCCAACTCTGCAGAATATATCTCTAAATTTTCTCTACATTTGAATAAGGTCGAAAGAGTCACTAACACAATGATCAATAAATAATGGTAAAATGTGTGAAAATCAAATGGAAAGGTGTTTGAAAGTTGAGGAGGAAAAATGTTCTTTTTAACAAACAATTTTTCTATTGAGAACCCCCACATATGAAAGAAATAATGTTTTGATATCTTATTGTATATAATGAAATGGTATTCTAAAAAATAATTGACTAGATTTTTAAAAAAGAGTGTTGTGATATATGGTTGAAACTTTCGCTCACGTTAGTTGTGACTTGGATTTAAATACATAATGATTTTATTTTAAATTTTTACCGACTCATTTTCTCTGATCTTGCATGACATGTGTCTTCCCTAATTTAAACTTTTATTTATTAAAAAAAATAGCTAGCTTTAAATGTCACAAGAAAGAAGATCATGAAATAAATTAAAAAAGAAAGAAGATAGATAGAGGACCTGAATGTTTGGGGAATATGGTTGAATAGATGGGGTTTCCTTGAGAGAGAGGGTAGTGTGTTCAAGAAAAAAGCATCTGCCCATTCTAGTTTCTGTTCCTCAGATAATATGAAGGCCTGACCAAATCCCTCAAAGTCCCCTTCTCTCTGCCATAGTTTCTTCTTTTCTTCCATTGAAAGTCCAAACAAAGTTTTAGCTCCTTTCTTCATATCTTCCACCAAGGAAGTACTTATACCATGATTAACCAGCTACAATCATTTTTATTATTAAACATAGCTAGTAGTCAAAAACATAGTTGAAAAAAATACATAAACATCAACAAATATGAAGTACGCACATTTATTTACATCTCATCTTGCAAAATAGTGTTAAAAAATATGAAATCAAACTTGAAAGAAACCCCAGTCTTTGCAAGCATAGTGTAGCTTCTCTAGCTCATGTCTCTTGAGATTGATATCTTGGGACAACAATTTGGCAAGGTCAATCACAGGAACTTGAGGAAGAGAGGTAGTATTAGATAGTAATCCAGTTTCTTGATCTTGAAGAACATATCGATCTGGAACTTTGGTCAACGGTTCCTTTGCTAGCTCTTGGACTGAGGGCACCAAAATAGATGTTATTTCCATTAATAGTACCTTCTTCTGAATACAAGTGCAACACTAAATTGTACTAAAAATTTCTCAGATACAACGTTATTTTCTTGAGGAAGATACAACGTTATTTGGTTGGTGATTTTTTAATATGTCACGTTTCATTTTTCTTATTTAAAAACTTGGTAATTTTAATTTTCAACAATAAACTACAAACACAGTGTATTAAAAAGTCGAAGAGAGCAGCTAGATAAATAGCCCGTTTTTTTTTTTTTTTTTTTTAGTGTTTGTTTCAGTTTTTTTTTTAAAAAAGCATTTTGTTATAAAATCATTTTCAGCCTTAAATTGAAAAGCTATTCCAATTGGATTCCTAGTAGTTTTTTAAAATATATTTTTAAAAAAAAAAACAAGGTACTCAAGTGTAAGACCTTCAAATTTTAAAAAAATGATTTTATGATAGCAAACAAATATAAATAACTTCATATTTTTTTTTTTAAAAAATCTCTAAGTTCTTTTAACCCAAAATCTATTTTTTAAAATCTGAAACAAACACACTCAATTATCTGTTAAAAAAAGTCAAAAGTGTACAAAAAAGGCCCAAAAGAAAAAGGTTAGAATCTATTAGTTATATATCAAGGTGACATGTTTAAGACAAGAATCTATTAGTTAAAAATATCTAAGTTCTCTAAAGTCAGTCGATAGAGAAAGACTTGCTTAAGCACAAACTTTTGGACACACTATTTAAACGCACACAAATATACATTTTATGTAATTATTTAAAAAATTAATATTATTCTATTATGTGTTGATTAAATTTAGGGTCCAAACATAGGTGCTCGAGACTCGAGTATTTCCCCAGTCAATATATGCCACACGATTTAAGCTACTTCAATCAATGTTTATCAATAGTTTAAGGGGAATAAAATACTATCATGGACTTCCCACCCATATATTTTTTCCAGTATTATGCGATGATAACAATATGCGAAGGTCAATGAGAAGAAGTTCAGGTAAAGGTGTAGTAGTTCTAAATAGTATTGACATGGATGAACATAACAATCTGGAACTTTAGTCTTAATTCATGAACAAAAGGCACGGGAGCGGATGCTTAATCCTCAGTAGGGCACAAACATAAATCTAAATCATTTAGGCACCCATATAAAAAACATACATGGTTTATTTATTTTAATAAAAAGAACTAATTCTTTCTCTTCTTTCTATCTTTTCATAATGTTGTGAGTGTGTTTAAATACTTTAGATTTAGCGTTGTAATCACATAAGTATTGTTCGATATGTTAGTTCCGTCCTCTATTACTAATTAAAATCAGACACATTGCATACTTGGAAAGAAAAATATTGTCTTCTATGTTTAATTTTTTTTGGACAGAACCTTCTATGTTTAATTGTTTGGTAGGAAGATACATTTCTTTATTAGGTGTTAGGTTTGTGACATTGTGGTTGGCCAATGTCACATGACATTGACACCTCAATGTTACCAAAGTGCTACCCCTACACGGCACTATCGCTTCCAGCTTATTACTGCTACTATATATGCTATTGTATTACTAAAATAGTCCCGTATGAAAAGCAAGTAAATAGTTACATCATCCCTAACAAAAAGTAAATAATACATAAAAAAAATAAAAAATAAACAAGTAGAAAACGTAATGCTTCTAAAATATAGGTTTAAATTCTCTTCATTTCTCAAATAAAATGAAAATACAACTTTTAGAAAGATAGGGACGCAGCAAAATGTAGGAGACGTGACCTATGCAGGGAATATCAAAAAAATTTTGAAATGGCAAATTTTATTCACGTCGAGTATATACAAGTCGCATAACAAACTCAATGTACGGATAGAAAAACTACAATTCAGTGCCGCATAGCACGGTAACACCGACACACCAGAAAAAAAAACTACCCACAAGAGTAAAAGTTCATCATTCACTGAGGCTGAGGTATACTTTAAATGACCAAGCATACCACTACCTCAATACCGAAAGAACCCACAGCCGCCACTAGCCCACCTAAGAACTAACACCAACACTTCGAAGCCAGCAGAACAAAAGTAGCAGCACAGCTGCAGAAAAGAACCGAAGCAGCAACACAGGGGAGAAAACTGTGACACAAGTACTGTTACTATCACCCACAACAGATCCGAAAAAACACACACCAGCAATTGCTAACGATACCTCCTCCCTACCCTTCGAAGGCACACAATAGGGTTCCAACACCATTCATAGAATAGGCAAACCGGGACATGTGTCCTACTCAACAACCACCTCCAAGAAAGCACCTTAATTTCCTCTACTATCTCCTCCACATTGTGATTTATCCGGTTAAATATGTTATCATTCCGTACTTTCCACAACACCCATATCGTTGCAAGCCAAATGAGCCAACGCCCCTTTTTGAACTTTTTAATACTTTCAAAACCTCCCCAACATTCCCAATGAACAAATAGATTTGTGGGGATAATGAAGAAGCTATCAAGCCACGACATAATTTTCCACCACACCGACATAGCCAATTCACAATGGAGGAAGATATGAAGTGCAGTTTCCTCCATCCTAGTACACTTTGCACACAAAGTGGAATTTTCTGTTGGTAACGCATTACGCAAAGCAAGATTGACCTTAGAATACGATTGAGGAGCACCTTCCAAGCAAAAGCCACTACTTTATTAGGTGCCGGAACTTTCCAAAGATGTTTGAAAACCCAATTCTCATCCTCCCGCCACCTATCTTCACTCAACACCAAACCTTCCAACCTATTATACGCTGACTTCACCGTAACCACACCCAAATCTTCCAACCTCCACCTCCACACGTCTTCATCTTGCGACCACACCATCCCTTCCAAATCTTCTCTAAGACTTAAAAGTAATTCCTTATCCCACATAAAAAGGTGCCTTCTCCAATGGAATCTCCACACCAAGCCTAAGACTGAAGCCTCTCTCATTTCCCCTACCAAAACATCCTTTTGATTTGAAACCGAATAGAGTCTGGGATGCTTTAAACGGAAGCATTTCTCTCCTCTCCACCTATCATTCCAAAAGCTTGTAGCCAAACCGTTCCCCACCTTTTGGTCCACCTCCGAGTTAAACCACTCACGACCACCATAGTCTCCAAGTTTCACCACTTCCTTCCACCACATAGACGCATACCTTGGCCACGCTATATTGTTACCATCGAACAAACTCAAAACACACTCCCCATACTTCTTTGCTAACACTTATTTCCACAAGGCCTCTTTCCCATCAAGCAACCTCCAACGTCATTTTGTCAACAAGCTCATATTCATCACCCATATATCCTTCACCCCCACTCCCCATTCTTGTTTTGTTGACACATCGACTTCCATCTAACCCAATTAATCTTCTTACCCCCATCGACACCGCCCCAATGAAATTCTCTTTGGATTCTAATCACCCTTCTACACACGTGCACCGACATCTTTGGAAAAGAAAAATAAAAGAGAGGCATTGAATTAAGAACCGAATTTCGAAGCACTATTCTACCTCCAAAACTAATATATCGATTACCCCACGTATTCAACCTCCCTCCAAAGGTCTCAACCAACGGATCCCATGTCGCCATACACTTCGGATTAGCTCCCACCGGAAGGCCCAAGTACTTGAACGGTAAGCCACCCACACGACAATTCAAAAAATTACTTGCCATTGCCATAAACTCCTCACTAACATTAACCCCAATCAAAGGACTTTTGGAGAAGTAAATCTTCAAACCGGAGGCCATCTCAAAACCTCGGAGAACCGACTTCATAGTCCAAAGGTTTTGAACCGAAGGCTTTCCGATGCAAAGTGTGTCATCCGCATATTGCAAACGTGACACCACTAAATCACCCCCACCAAAATCAAAACCTTTGAACAAATTCACGGATACCGCATTCCTCATCAAACCACTAAAGCCTTCCGCAACCAACAAAAACAAAAAAGGCGCTAGAGGATCCCCTTGCTTAAGATCTCTATGGATGCTTATCTCCTCTGTCGGACTACCATTCACAAGCACGGAAATGCTCCCACCACACACACACGCCTTTATCCACGCTACCCACTTATCACACATCCCCACTCTATGCATCATATACTCCAAGAAACCTCAATCCACCAAATCATACGCCTTCTCAAAATCCACCTTAAAAAGATGGACGCCGTTAATTTATGTTTTTTTATAAGAAAAATTAAATTAAACAAGTACAAGGATACTCGAAACCCATTACAAAGCAACAATAATTAGATACATTAAAAAAAAGAAATTGGATTTATCCACCGATTGAAATAGACTAATTTTTATTACTATCCTCGTTAGAGATGAACCAAGACCAAAAAAGACGCTAAATTCTACAAACCACCTCAATGGGATTAGCCACTTTATCATTGAATAAACCATTGTTTGTCTCCAACCAAATACACCACGTCGTTGTCAACTACACAAGATGAGATGTCTTTTTCCTTTCTTGCCTTTGCACACATTGTTGAAAAAGTCTGAAATTTTCACCACATCCGAGAAATTCATATATGTAGCAATGACGGCGCGCTTTTGTCTAACGACAATGTGTATACTTATTTATATTTATGATGATTTCATAGTGTTGAAGGAGCCAAATTACTCCCGAGTGACCATTAGCCTCAATAATATGGATATGGGAGTAATTATTGTTGGTCCAGAAAGTGGACAATCTAATATAAAGTACATGGGTTTCAAGGACGGCAAGAAAAGTAAGATGATACTTTCTGATCAAGTCTTTCAATTGTCTTCTGACATTGTTATTGTTAGCTCCTCTAATATTCTAAGACCAACTACAATGGACTTGTTGAAAGCAACATTAAATATATTGAACCATTGCAAGACCATGTTGAAAGTGAGTGGAAAGATGAGGTGGATGAAAGAGGTGATGAAGCCATTCAACAAGTTGAAATCTGTCCCGCATGCCACGTGTCGCGTTTTTATTTCGCCAAAACAGGCGCGTGAGATACACGCGCTGCAGGGAGAGTGAGCGACAGGGAACGCGGAGAGAGAAAGAGAAGTGGATAAAGCTGGGACACTTGGCAGATTACGATTGGCTGCTTGGATTTTTATCATCTTAATAATTTGGACTCAATTATTTCAT
>Ga0315915_1009034_pt1 | contig 11471 bp, 4 predicted proteins | sample MpolbnodulesMG_FD_207738 | JGI IMG/M metagenome (GOLD analysis project Ga0315915, IMG submission 207738) | Medicago polymorpha root nodule microbial communities from Los Angeles, California, United States - branched nodules | ecosystem: Host-associated > Plants > Roots > Nodule | place: USA... | reverse complement strand
TTTTTCTCTAACCTTTATTCACGTCAAATTTGATTGATCTCTGCCATGATATTAAGCAAAAACAATAGATATTTAAGTGAAATGTTGCCTCCCTAAAGGAATTTTTTGTTGTTGTGCTTTATGTTGTTAATGATTGCTAATTGAAATAGATACTCGCTTAATATGGTTGATAGAAGTTGTGAGAGATTTTTGTTAAGTTTCTGAGATTTTTGTCACCGTAAAAGCAATGTAAGGGCGAGTGATTTTAATAAGTTTTATGAGATTTGTCACTGTAGAAGGAATATAAGGGGGAGGGATTTTGTTAAGTTTTCTTTGATTTGTCAACCTTTTAATACAAAGGTCATAATAATGTTATGGATTGAAAGCCATAATCAACAATTTGGACTATTCACAATGACTTCTAGTAAAGAATACGAAAATATAATCCAATAATCTCATGCTGGTTGGGATTCACATAAATAAAGAAAAAATATAGGTTCTTATCATGTACTCTTTCTTGACATCGGAGGTAGTATAAGTGATTAGTCTGAACGAAACATAGTTTAGTACTCATAATCAATGGTAATGAACAAAGTTATAAACTCCAACTATATCCTCAAGATTTATGGGATTGAAAGGACTGAAGATAACCAAATTGTGATTGTCGTGTATTTTCTATTGATGTTGTTGGTATATATTATCTGTTTGGTGTGACTTCATTATTATTTAATGGTTTACACAATTCACATATTAATCAGAATCCATTTGATCTCCTTATTGAATCCATTTGATTTTTTGTTTTTTGAGTGATTGCAGGAAATGGTTGGATGTTTGATGATTGCAGGTAGCATAATGTATCTATGTAAGCTCTTTTGGAGGTAAATGTTTGTAACTAGGTAAGCTCTTTTTACGAAGATTTATGAAATGTAACTATGTAAGCCATTTTGGAGATAAGTCACTAGGTTCACAAGTGAGTCTGTGGCTGCTATCTAATGCTTTAGTTTACTTTAAAATGTGATGTGTTGAAATATTGGCAAACTATTTTGTAGAAATGCCCAGTCCTTTGATTCTTCTCTCTAATTCTTATTTTTAACTTACGTTGTGAAACTCTTTGAGACCTAAAGTTTTTTCATCAAGGATCATGTTTGTCCATCAAATATGTTCTCTTGTTGGATACAAGTAGAGTTTATGCCTCGTAGAGTTTATGTCCATCAACATTTAACACTACTAACACCATGCTTACAACAGATTCACAACAGTTCTGATCTGTTATGTGCATATTGTGCCGCTTTGCCATCTGCTCTGTTTGTGCCTACTTCCTTTTGTGTCTCCCTCTGTTCTGTGCGCTTAGGTTCCTATTCCATTGACATCAACAAGTTTGAATAAAGGTAAAAGTTGTGTTCTGCATTCAACACTTGTTGTGTTATGCGTTATGCGGTTTGCAATATAGGTTTTACATTTGAAGTTGTGTTTTACGTTTCTTTGTGCATTTGATAGAGCAAAGATAACTATTGTAAAGTAAAGCAATGCTATTTGCTATAATTTTGCCTATAATTATTTGCTATAATATTTTCAATTTTAGGATTTGATCTGTCAAGTCTGAAATCTGTTAAAGTTAATCACATGTGTGAATAGGGTAGACATTATGGTTACTACTGAGTTATAACATGTATTCAAATGTAGACATCAAATACAAATAATCAAAGTGGCAAGATATGGTATATGTTGTGATCTTATTTCTAACTCTACTACTAGTTTAGGAGATAATTTCTATTGGTTCATTCATTCTGCAAAATAAAGCAGTGGCAAGATTTTGTTTCTACTCTTTAGATTTGAAAAAGTTTTGTAATTGAATTGCAACAAGATATATGACTTTTTTCTTTTGTTAGAATTGTAGAGAGTATATCATATAGCATTAATTTAACAATACCTTTTTTCACTACAAGGATATAATGAAGATGAAGATTATATGTAGTGTTCTTATTTTGATCTTGCTAACTGTAGATTAACTTGGTCACAAAAGAGGATGGATGCTTCTTTCCTCCTCCCAGGTATGACTCACAAGGTTGAATAATTTTCATATTTTAGTTTCTCTACTATCTAATGCAATATAATTTTAGTGATATTTGTTTACATTGTATTAAATATTTTGTATTGTATTTCATTTTGAAGTTTATACATTTGACAAATCATGAATCTGTTTTACAGGAATGGATTATGGAACAGTGAGATTAGAATCATTACATCAGTGTCATAGCTGGAGCTAGTAATTGGTAAAGAACTTCTATCGAATCTACTAGTTATGGGAGAATAGTTTCATAATTTCTATTGCAAGATTCCTGCTTGCCTACACATCTGAGTTGGGAACTGAAGATCCTCCATGAAATTTGTTCTGAAGAATGCAGTTTAGCATTGATGCTTTTAGACTGTTCATGAATCTTAGGGTCTTACTTCTCTGTTCTTGAATGTCCACCCACTAGTGTATTGGTTTTTCAATGTTTAAACTATGTAATTTATCTATTGTTTTGATTGTTACTCTTGAATGAATTATACGAATGAGATTTGGATATTTTTATTTATGTATTTATTTAAATTGTCAACAAAAATTGCCCCATTCAAATATATTTTTTTTAAAAAAAATTAAACATTTGCGACTGTTCTAAGGGGTCGCAAGTCCTTTCAATTTAAATTAAACCACATACTTTGCGGCTGTTAGGAACTGTCGCAATAGCATTTGCGGCAGTTGGAGCGACTGTTCTATGAAGGGTCGCAAATCACTGTTGCGACCCCAACATTAACGTCTGTTGGGGAACAGTCGCAAATGTACATTTGCGACCCTTCTAACAGTCGCAATCAGCAATTTTAAAAGTCGCAAAACACGTTTTTTCTTGTAGTGAGTGTCCAACAACAGTTAACTGTCGTTGAGGTAGTTTTTGAGCAATTTCATAAGTGAGAAGAGTAAATGGAGAGGATTTTCTACATAGGGATGAATATCATAGGATTTTTAATTGACAAACTCTTAGTGATGAGGGTTGTGATTTAGTAAAAAAAAAAAAAAGTTGGTGTGGGAGTGGATTAGGTGCTTTGTTGATTGTGTTTGCTTGCTAATTTGCTTGGGGTTTTGGGGATCAATGTGTAGCTTTCGTTAGTTTGGGATTTCAAGGGTTCCTTTAGAGTGGGTGTTTTTTTCCTTCTCTTTTGTGGTCTTTTAGGTTTTCACGAGGGTTTTGCGACTTTCTTACTTCCCTTTGGTTAGGTTATCTTGGTGCTCCTTTTTCGTGGATTTAGTACCACATATACTCCATCTCAGTTGATGGGTTTAGTACTTCTTGTTCTTGAAACCGATTTAATAAATTCTTACTTTGTTGTTAAAAAACGTTTTTTTTTTCCGTTGATGAAAGTGTTAAGAGAAAAGGTTGAAGATGGTTTTAAACAAACTTTTTCATTAACTAGTGATATATCAAATTATTTTATTAACTAGTGATATATTTTTATATCACTAGTTATATATTTTCTACATAAATTCCTTCTAAAAAATATATATTTTCTACATAAATGTTGATTAAAATTTTTATCAAAGGTTGATAAAAAAAATTCATTAACTAGTGATATATCAAAGGTTAAAGATGGTTTTAACATAAATGTTGAATAAAATTTTTATCAAATTTTTTTTTTTGACGGAAATCAAATTATTTTATCAACAAGTGATATATTTTCTACTATCAAGTATGCAAAAGGATATATAATATTTTGGTAATAATGTACATTATATTAACTATTAAAAATAAAAAATAAAAATAAAATAAAAAGTTTCTTTCAAAAAAAAAATTAACCAGTGTTCAGACGGACACTTTGTTCCCGTGTATATCCATTAGTTTTATAGCACCGCTAATGCATATAAATTATCAACAATAGTTTTTGTAAAATTTTGATTTTGATAAAAATTATAGATATAGATATAGATATGTTTCACTTTCATATAATATATTATATTTATCTTTTTCAATAACACCAACAATAACAAATATAACATAAATTCTTTTCTTTTTGAATGAGATTAACAGTATAACATTCTTATAGACAATTTTTTTAAGTGTATACTTAAAAGTGAAAAAGTCAGCTAGTGCAAAACCATGTATTATCTTTATATATATATAGATTAAATGATACAATTGAAAATAAAAAATCAGAATTATATTATAAACTTAGTGAGTAGTTTTCTATGTTTATAAGTTACTAGGTTGAAGATGATGTACGTGAACAAACCTCATAAGCATTGTAACGACAGCATAAGTTTTTTAAAGAACTTGAATGAGAGCTCAAAAAAAAAAAGTTCATTATGCAGTGTCCTATAAACAAAAGCAACTCTCTTAAGGCCTGGTCCTCCTCCCCAGCCAAATAATGGTGGGGTGTGTGTGTCGGGGGTGGGGGTTATTGGATATGTCAAACAATGTACCTATGAATCGATGTTTCCTCTTTTCTATGTCGTTTTTGTTGTGTGAAAGTGTGAGTTATATGTCCCACATCAGATAGAAAAGTGGAGGTTGAGCACTTTTTAAGTGAGAGGATCCATAAACCCATTGTCTTAAGGTTTTGGGTAGGAGTGTGGTGTCTCTCTCGGTAGTTTGGTTGCTCTTCCTAGATGTGGGTGGTCCCCCTAGCTCCCCTCGTGACCTAACAAGTATCATAGCCGAGGTTCGATGAAGGGTTCGACTTGCTCCTTGCGTCGAAGTATTCTTGACAAAGAGTGTTCAAGCGCGGGGGTTCCGTTGAGTGCGACAACGACAGTACAAGTACAAGTGTGTGCGGATGAAAGAGCTTCTACTTAAGGGGTGAGGATGATGAATTGATGGACTCCAACTCAAAGGGAAAATTGCTATGTGCAAATGTGAGTTATATGTCCCACATCGAATAGAAAAGTGGAGGTTTGGGCACTTTATAAGTGAGATGATCCATAAACTCATTGCCTTAAGGTTCTGGGTAAGAGTGTGATGTCTCTCTCGCTTGTTTGGTTGCTCTTCCTGGATGTGGGAGGTCCCCTTAGCTTCCCTCGAGCCAACAATCCATAGAAGTTAAATTTTTGTTGGATGGTGGTGGGTCGACTGTTCAAATGTTAAAAGGTTGTTTTTTTAAGTTCCAATTGGATAATTTGGGGTTTGACTCGTTTGTGGCTTCATGCGATGCTTGTTTTTCATGGGGTGGGTATGGACCATGATTTCTACCGGTGGTGGTGTGTGTGTTTTCCCTTTGTTGTTCTTTTTGGGAGTTTAGGGTACTTGTGGGTACTCTTCTTTACATTTGTACTTGTACTAATATATGCATCTCTATTTTTTCTATTTAAAAAAAGAAACAATTTCACAAACCAAATAAGTTCTTTAATTGTTTATTTTTTTATCAAGTAGTATAGTGGATAAACTAAATAAACAAAATGAAAAGAGAATTCAAATAAACTGCTGCACTGCGGAAAACTACAGCAGCAACAACTGTGATTTACAAAAGCTGTCACTTTAAAATTTCAACAAAATTATGTTGTCACCTTAAGTTCGACAAACCCACAATAATATCAAATGTGCACTACAACAAATTGATGAGTCTATATGCGCTCAACATATGCATATCAATCACGAGTTTTGCAAGATAACTCTCAACACATGCAGAAAGTTTAGCAGATGCAGACTCAGGTTAATGCAATATTAAATGTACATAAAATATCATGAATGTATGGTTATTATTGCTAAATGCTTGTACCTTATAAACAATACAAAAGTTAATCATAGACAATGAATGTATTGAGTACGTACCTTAATTAATTTGGCTTAGCTAATTTTCTCGTATAGCTCAAAACGCTATTTGTGTATTGTGAATGTGGACTGTGCTTTTGAAGCCAAGTAAAGCAGATATATATACACACTAAACTTAATTCATAAGGTTAGGTTAGGATGCTTTTTAATATTTTTAAATTGCGATTGAGGCCGTCGAGGTTGTTGCAACTTTTTTTTTTTGAACAAGCTGTTGCAACTTTTTAATATAAAGTAGCTTCACCATACTATTTATCCACTAGTAGAGTTTTAGTTTATTATGTAAATATATACCGATTGTGAAGCTTTTGAAATACACAGTTGAGAGGCAGTTAAAGGTAAGATTTTTTTAGTACCAAAATTTTTTTCATTAAATTTGGTTTTACCAAAAAAGTAAATTGAAATTTAGTGTTTTGAAATTTTATTTTTTTAGTTAGGAGATTTTAATGAAGATGAATAAAATCCTATGATGCAGTTGGACTTTAGGTCTCAATCTTTTGGGATAGAATGTGTAGTTTTTAAATTATTTAACATCTCAATGGGGATAAAAGTAGCTTGGCACATTTCCTATATCTTTGTAGAGGCACTGCTTTCTATTAAAGTGATTCGACAATTTTAATAGTTCGAGCCATTTTGTTCTACACGTTTTTCATGCATGGTCATATTCATGTTACCCTCTATATATAGATTGCCTTTAAAAAAAGAAAAGATACAGAAGTAATATTTGTTATGATACATAAAAAGACACATTCTAAATATTTATTATTAATAAATATAAAAAATAGATCAATCCTTCAATGAAAATAAAAAAAATAGATCAATATCAACCAATGATATATAATAGTATACTTTATCAATTACAAATTTTTTTTTATTCTTTTCCCCACCTTTTGCTTTTCCCGACATGTTATAAAACATCGTAGTTTTAATTTCTTTTGCTTTACTTTTAATAATCTATGTATCAACTTTTTTTTGGTGAATATTTTCTTTTGATTTACATTTAATAATCTATATATCAACTTTTCTATTTTTTAATGGTGAGAGGCAAAGCCCCAACCCAATTTTGTTGACAGGATTTTTACTTTAGTATCAAGTTTATCTACAAAACAATATCATAGTCTACTTTATCTATGTATTGCTTCTGCAACAAAAATAGAATACTATCTACAATAACGTGAGAAGACCTCATAGTGTCCTATTCATTTACCCTCATCTTTTAAACACATTTAGAGCATCCACAAGATAGAAATTCATTTTGAATATTAAATAGATTTTAACTGTACACATCTCTCATTTATAATTTTTTAATAATAATACTTAATAAGTATGCTATTCATTTAACCAAACATCTCCAAAAATTTAATAAATAGATTTCACTAATAACTTTAAATTTGTGAGTCCCATGCGGAGAGATAGTTTAGTAAAACCACTTTCACTAATAAGTAATCTCTCACTTTACCCAACAATGGAAATACATGTCAGGTGCCAACTCATTTAGGGTTACAAAAATTTGTTAAAAGCATATATGTTAGCAGAATTTATATATATCCCGTATTATATAGTCACTGTCAGAATTTATATAAATCCAAATTGAGTCTCAAGCTTCAGTTCAGAGCTTGACAAATAATATGAATACAACATTTTAAAAAACAAACACAAAGATAGAGAGATAGAGAAAGAGCAATTTATATTAGTTCCTCTCACAAACCGAAAGTAGTCTAGTTTTAAAGAGGTTTTCACTATAATTACTAAAGACTACAAATGCTCCAGTACACAAGCAAGAGACTTCCAATGCTCAAGCAGACAAGCAAGACACTTCTAATGTTCAAGTGCACAAGCAAGAGACTTATAATGCTCAATCACAACTGAAAAAGACACTTCTGACAATCTAACTTAATCAAATAAATATTGTTTGAGTTTTACACTTGATATACAATATATCAGAGGTGTAGTCAATACAATTTAGAAAGGACTCTTAAGACTTTAGAAATTCTAAGATATAAAGTTTGTAATTAAGAAATTCTCAAGTGTTTAGTGCGCTGAGATTTTTGAATGAGCAAGGGCACTTTCAAAAATTGCAAAGTGTTGTTTCTTTTCTTCTTCTTCTTCATGTCTTCAGCTCCTTGTATAGCAAGAAAGCTGAAAGATGTTGGAGAGGTGCTAGCGCGTAAATTTGAGTCTTTGAGAAGCTTAATCATAGACGTTTGAATGTTTCTTAATTTAGATAATATCGTTGAAAGGTCATTCGAAATTCCTTTGCTTCAAATGGAATTCTCCATTTCATTCCAATTGTCCTTGAAGTTCTTTTTTTGTTACTGCACGTGGTCAGAAGATGACAAACTGTACGATCTAACTCTGATAATGACCTTTTCAGAAGATGGCAAATTAAATCAGAGTCTTTTGATGTTGACGTGATCTTCAAAGTATTCAATCCTTCAAATGCTTTTGGTCTTTAGAATCTGACTTCTTCTCCTTCTCGCTTGATTCAAATGTGTTTGCATATATTTAGAATCTTTGTATTTCAGAACCAAAACTTGATTTGATACTTTTAACTTTAATCTAAGGTCATGCATACTTGAACATACATTAGCATATCCTATTGTTCTTTTTATATTTTGTTATCATCAAAACTTCAAAGGCATCGTACAAAACTCATTTTGGTTCGACAGTTGACATTATCGTGCATGGGTCACATTGTTGCAACTTGTTACAATAGGGTCGTAGTTGAGTTTACAAATCATGAAATTGGGGTATTTCAGAGACTTTTTTTCCAAATTAAAGGTAGCCCGCCACTTAACCAAAAAATCCTCATCATGTGTGTCTTGGATTAATCCTCAATCATTTTATTCTTGCTTTTTTTTAAAGGTGATTGTCCAATACAACCGTCGCAAAAGAGTGGAAGCTATACAAGAGCGAAGAGGCTGAGACATTGGAATATGCTTTTTTAGATCGACAAATTTGTTTCCGAGAGCTCATGGAAATTAAAAATGAGAGAAACGGCCACCACCAAAAAAAGAATCAAATCAACTCAATCCAATTTTGTGTGATACTCCTGAAAAGGCAAAAGAAGAATTTGAAGTTATTGAAGAAGATGAAGATGATTCAATTTCAATAGATATGTGTTATGATACTTTTTGTCGGTGTTCATCATTTTTTTGGTTGATATTACACCGACATATTTTCTGTGGTCGATAATGTAACGTCATTTTTGTGTGGCTAATATGTAACTAACATTATATAAAATATATAAATATATGTCTTTTATGCGATGGACAAAGCACCTACAATTTATATGGTTATTATTTTTTTATATAAATATATGTATCTATTTGATCAACAATTTACTTTACCTTTCATTCATTTTTTTTTTATATTTGCTCTTGTATCAACTTTTGTCAAGTGAATCATGTCTCAGGATAAAAAAGTTGAAGCTCATGTCCAATATTTCGCCTTCAAGAGGATAGTTAAGGTTTTTTTAACCTCCACCAACAAGTTGGATGAGTTGAAGATGCAACTTAACAAATATTTTGTTCATCTTGGTGAAAATCATATTGCATCTCATGTATTTGTACAAGTACCATGTGTAGATCTGATGGTGAATAAAGATGAAAACTTCTACAAAATTGTCTATTATCCGTAGGTTATTCATAATGATGGTGATGTAGCATCCACGTTTAGGTCAATGGTTGAAAATAATAAACTATACATTTGTGTTCGTTGCAACAGTGACTACCCAAATTGACAGCAGAGATTTGCTGTCATTTTTTTTACTTTTAAGTTTCTTTATCTATTATTGTGTAATATGTTGTCAAAAACTCGTAATTCTGCACTTTTGTTTTCATATATTTCACAACAATACGAACAAATATGTAAGCGAGCTATATAACTTATACTCTTTTTTTTCCAGTACATATATAATTGACACTCTTAAAACATTTATTGTCACGTATCTCAAACCACAATGACGCTATTATATTTAACTGCTACAAATAAGCTACTAATCATTTGTAGCATTTATTGACACCCCTCACAAATAAACGAACCACAAGAAAAGTAAAAACAATTCAAATTATAGCAGCAAAAACAATAATAGCAATACCAAACACATTCCCAGGAAGAGAACTCCAAATGGAATTTGGTGTGACCATGATTGCAGCAAACATGTACTCTCTTCATCTTATTATAATTATCTTATTGTGCACAGTTCTTAAGGAAATCAATTAAATGATTGTTTGAATTGATTTTAATGGTAAAATTAATATCATTTACTAAAACGTGTTTATTAATTGTAGTTGGTGGAATATTAAATATAGTGAAATTAAAAAATCAAGGGCTTAGTGGAAAAAAAAAATACTACATTGATAATCATCTATTTTTTGGTAGAGTTTAGAATCTAATTCTTATCTGTATGGGAATTTATTTTGTTCATTCTCTTGACATTGACGATCATGCCTTGCAATTTGTTGGTAGCCATATGTTCAGAAAGGACGTTAACTCGAATTTGCCGGTTGACATCTATCTGGATTATTTGAAAGAATGCAACGCTAGAATTTTCTTTAACAAAGAGTTGATTTTGGATTTGGAACAACTTTTGGAATATATTAAACTTCACTTGTGATGGAGCTGAAGAAACTAAAAACAAATACTTCGATTAATTTTTATTCTTGGTAGATAAATCTTTTTGCTTGTTTGGGATTTACCTCCAAGTAATTTGCTTTTTGTTCTTGCTTTGTTTGGTGGATAAATCTTTTTGCTTGTTTGGGAGTTACCTCTACGTAATTTGCTTTTTGTTCTTGCTTTGTTCTCTTATATTATTGATACTTGGTGCGTTTAATTTGCAAAATAGTAAATAATGAGCAGAAGAGTGCAAGACTATATATATATATATATATTGTATTTAAAGGTTGATGCACAAGACAAATATTTTATACGGCACCTTATTCCAAATTTATCATTCATTTAGATTATTAATTAAAAAGAATTCAAATTTCAAATCATATTAAAATAGGAACAACACCAATGTAATAGAAATTTAACTTATTAATTAAAAAATAGTTAAATTTTATTAAATTAGAAAAAAACAACACTATGTTCTACAAGGTTGGTTGAAGAGTTCTTTAAAAACAAAACTTTGTTGAAAGGGTTTTTCTATCATGTGTAAATTTGCACATGTTAAGAAGTTTTAAATAGTAACTTTACATTGGAACTTGTATATTTTGTATTAAATATATAACTATTTAATAAATAATTATTTATTTTCAATAAAAATTTACTATTTTTAGTAACTTTAACATATGCAATGTTGCACATGTTAGACAAACCCTTGTTGAAAAGTAGACAAGGGACCATTCAACTCTCACGTAAATCTAGAGAACAAGAGTGACAGAGACCACAAAGGACGAAAGCATTAACACGATGTTGTGAGAAAAATAGAGAATAAGAAGAATCTCATTTTTATTTTTATTTTGAAAGAAGAATCTCATTTTGACTATCATTGGCTTTTGATGTATTGGTACCTCAAGTGTATTTTAAATAAGAGATAATGATAAAAATAAATCAATTATACAACATGATTATCGAGAATACGAGATAACTTTTATCTATCCTTAAAAAAAAACTAACTTTTATCTCCATTTTTGTCCAGCCTTTTTCTTGATATATCTTTCCTTAACAACTTAATTGTTTTCTTTGTCA
>Ga0315915_1009033_pt1 | contig 11472 bp, 10 predicted proteins | sample MpolbnodulesMG_FD_207738 | JGI IMG/M metagenome (GOLD analysis project Ga0315915, IMG submission 207738) | Medicago polymorpha root nodule microbial communities from Los Angeles, California, United States - branched nodules | ecosystem: Host-associated > Plants > Roots > Nodule | place: USA... | reverse complement strand
CAGACATTTCTACCCCCCCAACCTCACCGTACCTAGCCTTAAGAACTCGATACCAAAGCCCATCATTATCTACCACCATCCTCCAACACCACTTCCCCAACAAAGATAAATTAAAAATTCCCAAACTCCTCACCCCCAACCCTCCTTCCTCCTTTGGTAATCAAATAGAATCCCATTTTACCCAAGCAATTTTAGTTGTATCCACACCCCCTCCCCAATTTTTTTTTTAAAAAATTGATTCGATAGAGGAAATTATACCTGCGGGAGACTTGAAAAAGGAAAGAAAGTAAACTGGGATGGAAGACAGAACAGACTTCAGCAATGTCAAACGACCACCCAAAGAAAGGAACTTATTATGCCACGACGATAAACGAGCAACAATACTGTCAATAACCGGTTTCCAAAAACTAATCTTCCGAGCATCTCCACCAATAGGCAACCCCAAATAAATAAAAGGAATTACTCCTTTTCTACAATTCATAACCACAACAGCCTCTGACAATCACGAATCAGATATGCCTTTTTCTTACTATCATTTACCATTTTCATCTCAAGAACATCAAATTTCTCTATCACATGCATTCAACATGTGATCTCCTTTACTTTGTTCCAAAATTGAATCTTATTTATCACTAGGGATAAATTATCTCCAATTCATTGAGAGATAACTTAGGTCTTACCCTAAAATTGAATTCATATGAAGCATCGGGATTATAAGTACTTATTTTCCTTAAAACTAGATATTACAAAAAAAATAAAAATACGTAATATCCAACATACTTGTTAAGGAACGAGGAAAAAAAATTGTTTTAATTTTTCTTTTAAACTTTCAAAAGACATCTACACATATTATAAATTCCTTAATAAATGTCCATACCCTTTTCGGAAAAAAAAATTTCATACCATGGATTTTTTTGTGGTGGCCGGGGTTTAAACCCCAGACGTTGCTTATATTATGCATTGTCCATACCAACTGAATTAAGCTCACAAAGACATACCATGGTTTATTATCTCGTCACTTGCCAGACTACTAATAAACATTTCGAATTATTTAAAAAAATTTGTTGACAAATGCTTTAAAGATATTTCGTAAAAAAATGTGTTCTAAAAATATTGTTTACATAATCCATAAAAAGTAATTGTGATTTAAAAATACGAGTTAAACACATGTAAAAGTAATACATACATAAATATCATTTTTATTGCTTAAAGCCTTAAACAAAATCCCACCTTGTGTATGGGCTCCAATTGTAATTCGTTTTATTTTCGGCGGTGGTTACTTGATGTAACTACCTTGTTCTTGTAAATACTTTGGTTGATTTGCCCTTTGCACACCTTGTGCGGAGTGAATCACTGTTGTTAATATATCTCATTTTAGTTTGTTAAAAAAAAATATTTTAAAGACATTATTAACATTTTTGTTTATTTTAATTATGTTATTTTTGGGTAAATGAAAGGGGTTTAAAAAAGGCCAAGGAAGGGAAATAAGCCGAAATGATAATAATGGGCTATTTGAAAATAAGATATTTGTCAAAGAGTTCAAGATATTTATCAATCTTTTCCATTTTAAAAAAAAAATAGCCTTCATTCAAATATCAATGCATCATGCATAACATGACCAAAAAACGTGGGGTTGTAATATTTTTATTTTTTTTTACAAATAGTTTTAATAATGGTTGAAATTTACAATATTCATAGACATTAATTAAAAAATAGAAATTCTTGCATGCCTCCTCTTATGACTGCCGGTGATGAAACAGGGGTGTGTTTATGGCGGGCGGTATGTGGCATGCCTAACAAATAGCCCGAACCCGAATCCTAAGCTTCAAAGAGAATATTAAACTGAAAAATACCATTTTGTCCCTCCTTAGATTCTATTTTCTTCTTCTTAATCATTTAATGTCCTTAGAAATATATAAAAAATTCTCTCTCAAAAAAAAAATACATAAAAAATAAACCGTCCAACTTACCTCACGTATGACACCCCTCATTTTTAGTTTAATTGAAGCTTTGAGTTTGAGTTCAATAATTTAAAGCTTAAAACTATAAATGTTTTGAAATTAAACTGGACATGATAGCTCTTTATTTTTCAAGTAGCCTAGTGGCTAGAGTTTGCCTTTTTAAGGTGAATAAGTCGGATGTCTGGGGTTCGAACTCCGATCCCTGCATATAATAATACATGTCCCTATCAATTGAACTATGCTCACAGGGACGACATGATAGCTCTTTATTATAAGCATTCTTTCTGTCTAGTAGATTAATGGTTAAACTATTGTACCTAAAATGTATGAAAGTGAAAATCTTAAATTCAAACATAAACCCTTCATATTAATGGCTTTATGTCTACCATTTATTTTATTTTTTGTTAGAAAAACGGGAATAGTGAAGAAGACAAAAACTAAACAACTAAATGAACATTTTTAAGCATCCAAACTCTAAAAATATTTACAAAGAGGAGATTATAAGATAATCCACAATGGTGAGGTCTTCACCATTTAAAATTCGGTAACTAATAAGTATCTTTATTGGAGAATTTTTTTTAGGGGTATTCTAAGACTCAACGTCTCACTTAAGACCCTCAATTCTTAAGTGAACCATACAATACTTTTTATCAAAATAATATGTCAGTGTTGAAATGTAAATGATGAAGAGTTATTGATGAGACCTATTTAAACATTTTGTTGGAAGGTCTCCATTAGAGCGACTGTTTATTAGGTAATGTTATTAAAAAAATTATAAAAGAATGATGTGTACATGTGAGACCCATTTAAGAACTCAAAATTGAGGGTTTCCATTGTAGATGCTCTAAGTTCACTAAAATGGGTTTTGAAATTAACAAATCAATGGGTACTTTTGTTGCTTTCTTGACAAATATAATGAGAGAAAGTCTTTTATAGCCACAACCCTAAATCAAAATTATTTGGACATACTCACATAAAATGGAAAAATAATTAAAATAAAATAAAATTCAATGATATTAATTAATGTGACTAGATTATTTTTATTTTTATTTTATATGAGTGTGCCTAAATCTTTTTGATTTGAGATTGTGACCATAGTAAATTTTTTCATATAATGAACCTCGAAGCGTTGACTTTATCGCTACCAATTTAATTTTACTTGGGACACACTACGCAACTATATGCATTTTTTTCTTCTAATAATTATATGCCTGTTTTTATTCTTAAAAAAAAATTATATACATGTTTTTATTTTATTATTACTAGTAACAATTTTATGCACTTACCAAAATGTTACTACTACTATACCCATTTTATTAAAAACAAGTCAACTTTAGAGAGCAATTAACTAGCTAGAAATCGTAAACAACACGATGCATTCGTCTTCAGTTTTGTCTTTAAAATCCCCTAAACGACACGTCTCAAGTGAAAGAAAGTCCATAAACAACACGTGGGGACCAATCAAAACGTAATCCACCATAGAAACAAAGACGAAAACAAAAAATGCTTATTGTTATGGTATAATAATTATTTTTCCAGATACTAATAGAATTGGATATTAATCATAATTAATTTTAATATTACTAATTTTATATATGAAATTCATTAATGATTACTCATATGACAAGGATATTCCAATAAACAAAATATGACGAGGACATTAAATAAGGACCCGTTTGTTTTTCATTCTTTGAGGCACAATAATGTCAAGCGGTGGGGTATATTGATATTAATAAAAGCTGATCGAAGGAAAGGGTAAAAAAGGAAATCCAAAAAATTGCATGCAAAAAAACTCGAAGTTTAAGGGGAGAATATGAAGACGCATGTCAATGAAATCACACCAATTTATTACCAAGATTCTTCCTATAAATACTATCCCACCAAAAACATCTCTGTTTTAATCCTCCCCTACTCCTACTCTTCTCTCTTTTTTAATTTCATTTCTCCTACCATATAATAAAACTCTACTATATGTAACATTAATAATAATATTACAATGGCTTTAGAATCATATTCATCTTCATCCATGAAACTCTTGTTGTTTATGGTTCCACTCGTAATAGTAGCTGGTCTAGTTTCTGTGTTGGGTCCTAATCCTTCTAATTGGACTTCCATTCCAAACCCACCTCTCATATGGAGTTCACAAAGTGGTGATGATGTTACAGCAACAACTATGGAGAAGGCTCAAGTTGTTGTGGCTGCTGTTGATTTTCATAACAAAGAAGTGAAAGCTATCTCCGATGATTCTCTTTTCAATCAATCCTCTACACCTCCACTTTCTATTCAAGCCATTGATGAAATACCTCAACTATTGGTAAGGGACTAATTAATTATTTTTCTATTTTGATTCTACACTTAAAGTTTGGATTTTCCTATTAAAATTAAAAAAAGTTTAATTTTACAGGTGGAATATTAATTACTTTGGAAACTTCTTTGTTGGAATTTTTCTTCAAATATATGATTTTTGTTGTATTTACAAAGGAAACAAAGTAAAAAAGGAAAGAATTTATTTTACAGTTGGAATAATTGTTTTTTGAAGGATTTTACAGGTGGAATTTAGAAACTTCTCTGTTGGATATTTTCATAAAATATTCGATTATTATTGAAAAAGGAAATAAAGTAAAAAAGGATAGAATTTATGACTGCAATAAAGCGATTCACGTTTCTTTCAATTTCCCACTTTTTATAGGGAAAAACATATGCTATTCTTTTCTTTGGTTCCACGATGAATGACTAGAGATAGAATCTTTAAGATTAAATGTTTGAGAAATTTAATCAGTTGATGGTGTTTCGGGAACTTTTGTTGTAACTTTGTTTTGATTCCTAAAGCACTCCTTGTGCTAGGGAACAAATTTTTTTGTTTATATATCTCATTTTGGCTTATTAAAAAAAAATGTTTGAGAAATTTTACAATATGGTTTTATATTTTCTTTCGGTTTAATAATATCATAAGGAAAAATATTTTTATGTATTTTTGCAAATAGCGAAAATATGTTTTTAGTCCGAGTGGGTAAACTATTAGGGTAGCACTTGGGTGACATTGGGACATTGACTTTTGGTGTCATTGATACCTTTGTGTCTGACTCTCTCTCCCTTAACAGCTCATTCTTAACGGTTCATTCTGTTTCATCTAAATAATTTATTTTAATCATTCATTCATCATTCTCTCTCATCTAAAATGAACCTAGGTCATCAATGATCAATGGCGCAAAGAAAACTATGGCACCCAAGAATTTCCGGTGCAGTGAAAAAAAAGTCTAAGCATTGTTCTAGTATGGTAGTATCTATAAGTAGAACTAGTACTCCTATTTATTTATTTTAAAATACTCCCGGACCCGTAACAAAAATTACAGTTATTAAAAAAAGATGTTTTTTGAAAGAAAAAAAAAGATGTTGCAATTATAAATTTGTCTGTGTAATTATCAATAAACTACCTTTTGTTATAGAGAAAACCTTTTTTATTTAAGGACAATTCCCTTTCTTCCTCAAAAAAATAATACTTAAGGACAATTTTTTATTTTTTTATATACAAAAGGTTTTATAATTTCTTTTCTTTTTTGGTAAACGGATGGAATAATATTTTCATTTTCAAGGTAATTTTGGTTTGTGAAATGGAAAGATTTGAACTTACGCCAATTGCTGTATCAAGCTGGATGTTACCGTGCTGTTGCCGTAATGCAGCAATCTTAAGAATAAATTTCTTGATTATACCACCAGTAACTAGCAGCAAAAAAAAGTTTGACCCCCTTCTATAATAAATAAATAAGTGTAAAAGAAAAAAATTGACCCCATTCACCTTGGAATCTAGTTGGTTTAAAATTAATTATCTGTCCTGTCCCCTAAATTTACCGGGGTAAATTTGATTTCTGGAGGGATAATATATTAATATTGCTAATATATATTATTAGTTTTTATTTTGCATTATTTCTTTAGACCATATTCATTCTTCATTATTCTTAATTCATTTTCATTTTCATTTTGGAAGAGAGAAAAGACAAGTAAGGTTTCATGAATTTCTGATGTTTTCTTTATAGAATTGGATTGAAACAAACCACTTGTTAGGGGGATCATTTTTTTTTGTTTAATTTATTTTTAATCCTTACAATAAATTTTTCAATTTAGTCCCTACAAGCATTTTTTTTTCAAACTACCCCTATCACTCATTCTAATATAGTTAAAATTAACATATGATCAGTATTTGAGACTTTAAATATAATATTAATCACCCACATTTTTTTTTATTTACCAGAGCAAAGATGAGGAAAGTCTCAATGCCTCCCAAATTTTGCCTAACATAACTACTTCTATGAATGAATCTCACATTCCTTTAGAGAAACCAAACCTACCTAGAAAATTCAGCATCTTAGACAGAACCGAAGCCGGTCTACTACAAGCTAGAGCTGCAATAAGAAAAGCAAGAAACGAGAATCGAACACAAGACATGGACTATGTTCCAACAGGACCGATGTATCACAATCCTAATTCATTTCACAGGTAAATATTGCATAACATTTTTGTTTCTATCTAAAACATTCTACTAACATAATTACATTTGATTGGCTTGATACAATTCACTCTCCTTACTTCGCAAAATTGTTATTTGTTATATAACAGGAGTTATTTAGAAATGGAGAAACAATTCAAAATATTTGTGTATGAAGAAGGGGAGCCTCCGGTTTTCCACAATGGACCTTGCAAAAGTATATACTCCATGGAAGGAAATTTCATCCATGCTATTGAGATGAACGATCGATTTCGAACAAGAGACCCCGAGAAGGCACATGTTTTTTTCCTTCCTTTTAGTGTGGCAAAGATGGTCCAATTTGTCTATGTACGCGACTCTCATGATTTTAGTCCCATAAGGAAAACCGTCACAGATTATATAAATGTGGTTTCCGAAAAATATCCCTTTTGGAACCGAAGCCTTGGAGCCGACCATTTCATGCTTTCTTGCCATGACTGGGTGAGTACATCACTATCTCTTAAAAATCTTAGTCCATGCATTCTCTATTGGAGAGGAACAATTACTTACTAACAAAGTTTAATATAGTCGTGATCTTCAACATTGAGGAGAATAGCGATCAAATTTTGTGACCTGCATTGTGGTCTACAATTTTTTTCAACTTTTTTGTTGCTTCTATTTTCAGGGGCCAGAGACATCAAATTCAGTTCCAAACTTGTACAAAAATTCAATCCGTGCGCTTTGCAATGCCAACACCTCAGAGGGATTCAAGCCTGCAAAGGATGTATCTATTCCAGAAATCAATCTTCAAACCGGTACAATACATGGTTTTGTTGGTGGCCCATCACCATCCAAGCGATCCGTTTTGGCTTTCTTCGCGGGTGGGGTTCATGGGCCTATTAGGCCTGTTCTACTTGAACATTGGGAAAACAAAGATGAAGATCTTCAAGTTCACAAGTACCTTCCAAAGGGTGTGTCTTACTATGATATGTTGAGAAAAAGCAAGTTCTGTCTTTGTCCTAGTGGGTACGAGGTTGCAAGTCCAAGAGTAGTGGAGGCAATTTACACAGGTTGTGTTCCAGTGCTGATTTCAGATCACTATGTTCCTCCATTCAGTGATGTTTTGAATTGGAAATCATTTTCTGTTGAAGTCTCTGTCAATGATATACCTAATTTGAAGAAAATTCTATCGAGTATATCTCCAAGACAGTATATAAGAATGCAGAGAAGAGTAGGACAGGTTAGGAGACACTTCGAGGTACATTCTCCACCTAAGAGATTTGATGTGTTTCATATGATCCTTCATTCTATATGGCTTAGAAGATTAAACTTCCGACTCCACGATGATCAATAACATACTATAAGATTATTTAATTAGCACCAATGGTTGCCAAATTAGTTTTAATAGTGTTTTACTGACAGTGTAAGATTTCTTTTCTAAGTGTGAATCGAATATTTTTTTCTTGGTGTGAATAGTTATTTTCTGCGTGCAACTCCACACATTAATCCCTCAAGCCGGGTAATGTAAGATGATGGTGTGAATGTGATTCTTTCCCTTTATTCTGGTGTATAAAATTCGTATGAAGTAAAATTTGTGTGAATGATATTTTACTATCCCATATTGGATGCCATCGTCTATTAGAAAAAAGTGAACACTTTATATCGGGAGTTATAAATATGCAAATTGTCCCAACAATATTAAGAGGTTTGGATTTTTGGTTTTTTCTTGTAAAAATTATTTTTAAGTCCTTACAGATATATCGATTTTTTCTTTTGGTCCATGTCGTTTTTTTCTTTTTTTGTGGTGGTCGGGGTTTAAACTCCAGACCTTGCATATATTATACGTTGTCCTTACCAACTGAGCTAAGTTCACGAGAACCCATGTTGTTTTGTTTTAATATGAGCTATCGGTCTTTGTAATATGTAAAATATATTTGAATCCAGTCTTTTATAATCAGGGATGTGAATAGCTTAGACCGAACTATTCCTTACAAAACCTAAGTGACTTAAGTTTAATCTCTATAGTTTGTCATAGATTTATGTTATAGGTCTGATTTTGACCTTTTGAAAGATATAATTTGTTAGTCTATTTAAAAGTCTAGTAGATATATATTTTTGAAAGAAAAAGTCTAGTAGATATGAATGTATTTAAATAAGTGATTATATGTCCTCGAGAGTTTAGCTCAGTTGGTAAGAACAATGTATAATATATGCCAGGCCCGAGATTCAAACTCCGGAAAAAAAAAGTGATTATATAAATGTGTTTAAATAAGTGATTATATCTATCTTTAAATAAATTATCTCTGTATCTCATATGCTTATTAAAAAAAAAACTCCCTTTTGGTAAAAAATTCGTATTGCTAAAAATAACTCCCTTTTAGTAAAAAAAAAAAAAACTCTTATGTTTAATACAAACTATATAATTGACAAATGAGATTAAACTCTTTTGTAACATGACATTTTACCGAAGAATTTGAGTATATATATCATATTTCAATAGTAATATAGACTATTAATTTTAAATTACTAAAAAAAATAATAAATTTATCATGGGGTGGTCGAGGGGAGTGTTGAGAGAGGAGACTCGGACATGGATTTTGTGCAGTTAAAAAGAGCACAAATTTAATCTTAATCATTGGATAGTTTGATAAAGTTCAAATATATGCATCCAATGGCTACAATAGCAAAGTGTGAAATTGAGGTGTTTATTTACAACAGCAAATCTTGGTCCTGAGAGAGGTGAGGTGGTCCAACGACGTCTTTATGGTGGAAGGAGTCATGTATTGGGAAGTGTGCAGTAGGCGGGGGCGTCGTTTAAAGATGGTGTGGGGCGTAGTGTAGGTGATGGCGAGAGTAAATTGTTTTGGCATGATTTGTGGATGGAGAGGTGTCTGTGGTCAAGGGTTAGACGTTTTTTGACCTTTGCATCGATAGTAATGTTATGGTAGTTGAGATGCATAGGCAAGGGCGGGGAGTGGATGGACGGAGGCATCTTTTTGCCTAGGAGGAGTAGTTCGATATGTTTCGTTGTTGGATAACGCTTTTTTGGAGGATAACATCATCGATTGATGGGTCTGATTATATAATCTATCTGATAGTTATTCAACCAAAAACGCTTATGAGATTCTTACATTTTAAGGCAATTTAATGTCATGTATCTAGATTATTTGAAAAGAGCGTAGTTCAAGAAATTTTGGCAATAAAAATCTTTTGTTGGAATAGTTTTCGGACCAGTGGTTGAAGAATTATAGACTGATTTTTATTGTAGATTTTCATTCTTGGTAGACTAATCCATTACTTTGTTTAGGATTATCGACTTTGTAATCTTGGCTTAGCTTTTTTTCTTTTTTTATTTACCCTTGTTTATGTATATAGGTAACTCTTATTAATCTCTTCGCGGGCAGGTCTTGTGCTTCAAAAGGATCTTAGTTATTATTGTTTTTTTTTTTTTGCCTCTTAAAAAACGGACTAAAAAGAATATTACAATAATATAAAAATTGTTCTTTTTATTTATCCTTTTTGAAGTTTCAATGTGTTATAAATACACAATTTTTAAGATATTTTTTTCTTTTGTCTTCTAAACAAATGCCACAAGGACAATTGTTAGCATTTTTCTTATTCTAATATGAACAAATTTTGCTAGTAAAAAAAATATTTTTACACATATTACAAGCATAAAAATGGTATATTTGCATATACTATAGTAAAAAAATATTAAACATATTGTAAAAATAATGAAACCAGTAAAGGAAATAAAAAATATTGCATGCAAAAACTCGGAAAAGATTATGGGGAGAGGTTGAATACTATTGGCAACAAGATCACACCAATTTATTACCATGATTCTTCTATCCTTCCTATGAATATTATCCCACCCAAAACATTTCTGCTTTATGTTTAACCCTACTCCTCTGTTTCTACTCTTCTCTCTTCTTTTCTTTTCTTTTTCACCAACAAAATCATCATGATTTCTGCTACCATATAACTCTACGTACTCTATGCACCATAATAAGAATACAATGGCTTTAGAATCATCTTCATCAATAAAACTCTTGTTGATTATGGTTCCACTCATAGTTATTGCAGTGGTTGTTTCTGTATTGGGTCCTAACCCTTCTGATTGGGTTCCTTTTCCATACCTACGCCACTTATGGAGTTCACAAAGTGGTGTTGTTACAAAAACTATGGAGATGTCTCAAGTTGCTCTGGTGAAAGCTATCTCTGGTGACTCTGTTCTCAATCGATCTTCTACTCCATCACTTTCTATTCAGGCCATTCAAACTCCTCAACAATTGGTAAGAGCAGTTTTTTGTACAATATTTTTCTTTTGATTATATTCTTAAATTTCGAGATTTCTAAAATAAACTCAATATCTTATAGGTGGAATATTGAGTACTCTATTGGAATTTTTCATAAATTATTTGATGATTATTATATTGAAAAAAGGAAAGAAATTAAAAAAGAAAATAATTTAAGACTGAAATAAAGCAATCGAGTTTTTATTTTTATTTTTTAAATAATATCTTTTCCTCGCGCATATCTCTTTAGTGATCTTGTGGACTCAATGAGTGTCAAACTCTCTCCAAAAGTTTTTACATTGTTAGTGTCAAACTCTACCCAAAACTTTTTACATTGTTGAATGTCCAAATTTGTGTTCAAACTTGATATATTAACTAAGAATCGTGCCATCACAACTAGACTCTCTTTGGTATATATGTTTGATTTTCATTTCACACTTTTTTTATAGAAAAAATATATTGACTTTTTCCTTTTAGAATACGAAATGACTAGAGATGGAATCTTTATGATTTAGTAAAGAAAAAGATCGAGAATTTTTTGGAGAGGAAGATTGAGAAACTTCTAGGGGTGGCAAAACGAGTCAGACCCACCGGGCCAAACGCTTAGCTCGTTGGAAACGGGACGGGCACGGGGTGTGGCTGGGCGGCCCGCTTAACTCGTGTTTCAATTTGTTATTTTGAGTCTTATTTTATGTTTTTGGATTTATTTTGGTTGTTAGATATATTTTGAGACTTATTTTATGCTTTTGGA
>Ga0315915_1009026_pt1 | contig 11478 bp, 8 predicted proteins | sample MpolbnodulesMG_FD_207738 | JGI IMG/M metagenome (GOLD analysis project Ga0315915, IMG submission 207738) | Medicago polymorpha root nodule microbial communities from Los Angeles, California, United States - branched nodules | ecosystem: Host-associated > Plants > Roots > Nodule | place: USA... | reverse complement strand
TATCATGTTGTTAATTCAATTTTCTAAAAATCATTTTATAATGTCCGTAATTTAAAAAAGAAAAGTAAGCCCTCCCTTCTCTTCCCCTCCTAAACCCTCCATCCAAACACACCCTTAGGGTTTTGGTCTTTAGTTCACAACTTAAGTATGTTCTACTGTTTTAATGATGGTTCCTTTTCTATGCGTTAAGAACTCAAGTTAAATTTTGTTAAAAGCTCAAGTTAAATTTTACCCATGCCTGTTAAGATGGAATCATATTCCAAAGCAGTACAACCTAATCATATTAAAAACAGATGCCTTGTATTAATCCAAAACATAAAGTTAGCAAACGAAAATAAAAGGATGAATACCCTAATAGGAGCAGACAATAATAAGACTGATATGGAATCACTGATTGCAGCTGATTAAAGTGCACTGTTACAAACATGTTAATAATTAATCTTGTAAAGATTTTAATGTGTGTGTGTAATAATAATAATAATAATAATAATAAGGGTTAATAGAGCCCTGTAATAAAGGTCATTTCTGGGTTTACCCCCTGTAAAATTTTTGTTTTGGTTTTCGTCCTTGTAAAATTACTTTTTTCTAGAATACCTCCCTAATAGGCCATTCTCAGAATTTTTTTTTTCCATAAATTTTGGTTTTTGAATGGCCTATTAGGGGTATTCTAGAAAGAAAAAAAAAATTACAAGGACGAAAACCAAAACAAAATTTTTACAGGGGGCAAACTCGGAAATCGCCTAATATTACAGGGGGGATAAAACACTATTAACCCTAATAATAATAAATAATAATAATAATAATAATAATATTAAATAAAAAGGACACCAATCTAGATCTTTAATTTAGAATTCATTGGCTAATACTTTTATTTGTTCTGAAATTGTGTTATAATTGTTGAGATATTGAAAACTTGTGACTGTTTAGGTTTATCTTCCCTGTTTATTGTATCATTAATCTTCCCTATTAATTGAGGATTAACTAGGAAGCTCCTGCCTATATAAATGTACATTCTCCCCACATAATATAATATAATAAACATATTTTCAGTCTTAAGTATAACTATTGGATTACTCTGCAATCTCCTCTAAATCGGTAAATTAAAGAATTAAATTCATTTTACCTTCTTGTCATGTCCAGCACTGGCTAACAATTTCCCATCTGAAGAGAAATGACAGCAAACAACTTTTCCATTGCTTTTGCGTATAGAACTAACTTCACTGAAGGAAAAGCCTGAAATGGACCTATACAGTCAACGTAAATAACAAAAACCTATAGGCACACACGTACATTAAATTACCTTTTGAAGAATCTGTAGCATGCTCGGCAGGGTTCCGTTTCAACGTCCCAAATAAGTCCTTTCCATCACCATCATCCTGTGAGAGAAATGATTCCACATTATCATCTAAGGAGCCAACATCTCCAAAATGTTCCATGCCATCCTGCAACTAAAACAAAATGAACTATGAAGTACTATTTATACTCTATAACATAAAAACCATAAAATTCAGCTAAAAATATAGGGAAACAATACATAACTCTAAGAGTATAGTGCACAGATTTTCAAGTCTCAAATCCTTTGCAAATCAAGAATATTATTGACACATTATCAAACTCTAATATATTTAATTTAATGACCCATGCAGAGTAAAAAAAAATTAAATAGCATTAATATTATATAATGATTAAATTATCATTTACATCAGCAGTGAAGCATTATCATGTTGTCCTAACATTATAGATACAAGCAGGAATCTTTTTCGGTAATAAATCATTTACCAAAAATGAAAGGCATTGGGTAGCCCCATACTCCTACTTTAATATACAGGGTGGTGTACCATAACATTTTTAACATCAAATGTTTCATTTGGAAGCAACATACAACAACAGCCAAGCCTTATCCCACTAAGTGAGGTCGGCTGTTTGGAAGCAACATATGTAGGAAAAATACAATAATAATTCCCCCGGGTAATGCAAGTTACAAAATATACAAGTTGATTTACCAGCTGGTTTGTGGAAGATGCAAGACCCCCTGCTCCTTCAGTACCATACATCAACAAACCCCCCTTGGATACAACAGCAACATTCTGCAAGTTACCCGCCATAGCAACTCCATCACCAGGAGTATGAATAGATGGAGTTGACGGTTGAGAATTAGAAGGGCCAAGTGTATTTCCTGTACCAGTACTATTGGCAGCTCCTGAAGATGTAGGCCCTTTCCTTTTTCGGTTATTCTATAATATGCATGTAAACAGTCATATATAATGTGTAAGAAAATCACACAAATGGAAACTTCTAGCTTAAATATTATTTTATTTAGCAAATGCAAAAATAAAAAAGTATCTCTGTGACTGATACGATTGTGAAGAGAAATGACATTTTGACACGAATTTGACAGCTAAACTGACAACAATTTGGATGGTTAACACCGTTCAAATATGTGGTAAAATACGTTTAGTGGATGGTTAACGAATATAACAAGGTGTCACAACTCAGTAACCATCCACTGAACATAATCAACCACGACTTTGAATGTCCTTAACCATGACTTTCAGGTGTTAAAATCTACATGATATTAATTATAACCATCCAAATCATGTTCAAATATACATGATTCTGAGGTTTTCAAATATACATGAAATGTATTAACCACAACTTTTGTTCAAATATACACCTGAGAATTGTGGTTAATTGTGTTATGTGGGCGGTTGATGAGTTGTAACACCTTGTTGTATTCATTAATCATCTAGTAAATGTAATTAACCATGTATTTGAATTACATTAACCATCTGAATTGTAGTCGAATTTTATTGTTCCATTTTGTGTCAAAACGACACAGCTCAATAAACAAAAAAAAAAAAAAACACCTGAACCAGTTGTTGTGAATGCAAAGGATCATGTTGTTGCTGGGAGATGGATTGTTGCATCTGTGGCATGTTGATCTGCTTAAAAGATATTAGAAACAAAAAATATCAACAAATAGAAGATATAAAGTGTTTGTTATAAGTAAAATGGATTATCAATACAAACTCTGTTTGTTCTAAGTAAAATAGATTGTCAATACAAACTCTGTACCACTAGCCTAATACACTGAATAATATACTGAATCTGCACCAAAACCCAGTACAATTTACCCAAAAGTCGTACTACTTTACATAATGTCAGAGCCTTCTCATTCTTTTGCCTAAAAATAATAAAAGAAAACTAAAAAATACACACACACACATAGAACACAGTATAACCAATCCTGGTCTGATGCCAAGAGGACGGCAGACGGGGTGATAGGTGACCAGTGATAGGTGTTAAGGGGTGGACTAGTCCCACACTAGGCAATGTGGGACTAATCCACCCCTTCACACCTATCACTGGTCTTCTACCTCTCAGATAGCCCTTTTGTTAGTTAGTTAGTTAGTTGGTCTTAAAATTTGGGTTGGGCCAAACTCAACCTTACAAAATCGGCTTGTAAGGTGAAGGCTACCCAAGCTTTATAACATTACACAGACCATATCTCTAGGCAATGTGGGACTAATCCACCCCTTCACACCTATCATTGGTCTTCTACCTCTCAGATAGCCCTTCTGTTAGTTAGTTAGTTGGTCTTAAAATTTGGGTTCAGCCTAAGTCAACCTTACGAAACCGGCTTGTAAGGTGAGGGCTGCCCAAGCTATATAAACACTACACAGGCCATATCTCTAGGCAATGTGGGACTAAATCCACACCTTCACACCCAACACAATGAAGGAGTTGGAGGCTGCAACGAAGGCAACACAAATGCCGCAATTAGGCGGCTAGGGGCAGACCGCAATGAAGACTGAATTTCCAACAGTTAGTTAGTTAATTAGATGGTTAGGAGTCAAGAATGTTAGGGATGTGATGCAATAAGCAAGGAGGAATAGACAGAAGGGGTAGAAGTCAAGATTAGTGGGAGAGATTGGGCTCTCTCAAATTAGCCCTAGAGTGTGTATTACATCTTCTGTCTCTATATTCTAATCATATTGACTAACTTATTATCTGAAGGCACGTTGAGAGGCACTAAATATTCAGATGTGAAAATCTAAATAGAACGTAGTCGGGTGAAAGAATAGTCAAGTAGGGGAAGATAACTGTTTCTGTGAAAATATATAACCCATGGATCATCCACAAAATCATTCAATGCTCGGGACAGCAAAAACATAAAGTACACCCATCAATTTAAATCATTAAAAAATTTCCATCAGAGTATTATCAAATTCATGCACCATGAGGCCAGACAAGGTGCACTGACTAAATGATACCTTAGATGAAGTAGATTGCATTGGAGAACCTATTGACCCATCGTTTGCAATTGGTTGACTATCCTTCACATTCAAACCTCCCCTAGCTAATCCCCTTAATCGTTGTGGATCCATATCTCCATACACTTGTGAATTGCCGATATTTCCTTGTGCATGTACCTGAGCAAGGAGCTGCTGCTGCTGTTGTTGTGGCAAAAGCTGAAACTGATTTGCACTCTGAAGGAGAGGCTTTTGAACTTGAGCTCCAAAACCCGGGCGAATTTGTTCTATGCCCTAATATGATTATTGATTTAAACCAGATCAGATATATTGATGGTTATCTAAAAGTGAATGCAATGCTCATAACAAAACTCACAGTTAAAGGCCATCCTTTCAATGTGAGACCACCAACTCCCTGATTTAATCCTGATATAGGAGAAGAGAATTATTGAAACCTAGAAAGATGATTATTTGAAGAAATTGTGTGGAAATTTTGTTATAATCATAGATGATGAAATTAAAAACAATCTTCAAGAACCTTATGAAAAATGAACATGCAGATACCCGAAACTGTAAAAGCAAAATAAATAAATTATCACGTTTTGTTGCCTTTTTACATGATATAAAGTGGGGTCAATCCAAATTCACTTAAACTTTCAAATATTCATTAAATTCCTTTTCCCCAGTAGTTCTAACCTGCATTTGTGATGCCAGACTTTGACTGCAATCCTCCCTGCCCATACATTGAAGAAGGATCAACAGGTAAGGATCTCTGCATGTTTCCCATGTTGACTTCGCTTTTGATATCCTGCCGAGGAGGAAAATTTAGAGATGAATGAACGCCTTAAAATATAGAGTACCGAAAAAGGAAGGAAGGAAGGATGGATGTGAATGCAGATAAAGAGCAAGCAACGTAAACACATACAGGGGTTTGTTGAGTTCGAGCCTGCATTTGCTGCAAAGCTGCTGTCACACTTACTGAATTTCCTTGAACCATCTGACTGTTTAGGCAAAAGGCAGAAAAAATGGTAAAAGACTACATATATTTGAAGTTGAATATATTTGGCCAATAGTATGGTATATTACCCAGGATGATTTGTTGATTTCAAAAGGGCCATTCTAGCATCTAAAAGTGGTTGGGATGATGTCTCTGTATCCATAGGGTTAGAGTTCTTCATCCGATCCTCGTACATTTTTGCAGCCAAAGCAGTGGCGGTAGATTGCCCTAACACTCCCTCTGTAGTGATAGAATTTAGAGGAGGAGTTCCAATGGGAGGATGATTAGGATCCCTTCTTTGCATCTGAGCTTGGCGCATTAATTGCAACTGTTGCATTTGCAATTGTTGTTCTTTCGCTTTAATCTGTTGAGCCTGCAGTTCACAAAAAAATATAAAATTTTGTATCCAGCAGCTGCATTAAAGCGAAACGAAGAGAAGGGAAGTACCTCTAAATACGCTGCAGCATTATCAGAATGTTTCTCATTTGTCCTCGCGATAAAAATGTCCCAGAAAACAGACCACCACTCGAAAAGAAAACCCCCAGGAGCATCAATTGCTGCATTTTATTATGATATTAAAAAAATTAAGCAAAAGAAAAGTAGTCGTAAACTAGCGTTTTAACGAACAAGTGTCATTCACTCACTCACTCACTCACTCACCTACTGGATCAGGAGAAACCTTCCCTTCTGTCATAAATGACTTAGCAGTATTGTGCAACTTTTTCTTGACCAAATAATCATATATGTAAACATCAAGCCTAGCAAAAAACACGAATCAATATTATTGTATAACTAAACGGATCAATTAACCAAACAAAAGAATAGTAATAATAATAATACAGTTCTTACATCTTATCTGCTTCCCAATTACTCTGCGCCATAGTTTCGTTTTCAGTTCAAAATTAACTACAGCAAAGTCTGAATTGAGTTGAATTGCATAGAATTGAGTTGAATTGAATTGAATTGGAATAACAGAATGCACAACTAACCTCAAAACAGATGGATCAAAATCCTGCATTGGAATGGATCATGGATTGATCGATGAATGCAGCAATTCCCGATCAGGAAGAAAAACCTTTTCGGGGAATTAGGGTTCGTGACTGACTTTGAATTGCTTCAATCAACTTTCAAACACTGTCATGTGAGGGAGGAGAATTCGGGTTTACACCGATTCGTACTCTTGTTAACAGACGCCTGTTATAAAACACTTTTTTTTTAGATTTTTTTTTTCTTTTTTACTTCAACAAAGATATTTACAGTCGGATATTGAATTGAAATTTTAAAAGACTATTTTGATAGAAAAAATATTGAAAATTTTGAAGATCTTTATTGGATTGTATTAATTTTGTAGGATTTTAAAAGATATTTTTTAATAGATTTTTTACAATCAAGATTTTAATGGATTTATAATATAGATTTAAGATTTTAAAGGACTTTATGAATTTTCAAGATTTCAAAGAGGTCAATGAATTTAAAGATATATTATATTATATGGTATAGTATTATTAGACATATACATCAATTGCAAAAAAACTCTAATAAAAACAATTGTAAAAATAAAGTACAGTAGTTATAAATCAAACAATGTAATAATAAATTAATTGTCAACCAAAAAAAGAAATATCAATGAACGGATAGGCTTTCCTTAAAAAATGAACGTATAGACTGTTAGAGATATAGTACAACAAGTTGATTGATTATAATAATTTGATATATAATTAGACGGATAAATTATGTTAAGAAAATTGCAAGTTACAGTTATGAAGATTTAGACGATCATGTTTGGCAAACAAAAGAAATAAAATGGACATGTCATGGCAGAACAAAAAAGAGTCTGTAAGAGTATCACAAAATCTCAAGAGTTTGTGTGAGATTGTTGGATGAGTTTATTTTAACTAAAAAGTTTCACACAATCTATCCCACAAATGAATCCATTAAAATCTCTCTAATTTTCAATACCAAGAGACATTTTATAAGTTCCTAGAAATCTTAATTGAATACCAACGAATTTTGTTGTATTTAAAAAAAATCTTGAGTGAATACCACAAGATTTATTTACATTTTATAAAAGTCTTGATTGAATACCACCAAACTTTTTTATCATAAAAAAGTCTTTTAAAATCATTTAAAATCACAATCCAATACACACCGTGAATAAAATATATTGATTGAGCAACACAGATTAAAAATTAGGTTAAAATATATTTTTGGTTCTTATAAATATGTCAACTTTTTGTTTTTAACCTTTTCAAAAAAAATCTTTGATTTTTGGTCCTGAAAGTTTTTCATTTTCACTTTTGGTCCCTCCAATTAAGTAAACTTGGATGTATAATTCATTTTTTTGAATAAAATTTTGTTGAAAAATTTATAATAGTATAAGAAGCTTTCCGAAAAAAAATTAATTTTTTTTAACAAAAACATGAATATAATATGAATTTTTATATTTTTTGTGGTTAAAATTTCATATTTAATTCTTTTTTTTAGATTTTTACAATATTTTACACATTTGTGCACAATTTCGTTAAAAAGTGCATTATTTGACTTAAAAATAAGGACCAAAGGTGGTGATTAAAAATTTTATAGGGACTAAAAGTCGATGAAAATTTTAGAGGGATTAAAATGAAAATGTAATATATTTATAGAGGCCAAAAACATATATTTAACCCTAAAAATTATTAAGATGAAAAAAAAGGATGAATCTAATAACAAACTGATTACAGATTAATAGTATTCATCACCAAAATGTCTATAAAAATGATGAAATTAAATTATTTGAATACTCATGCCTCCGGATGATTGCATAAATTTACCAAAACATAGGGTTGACAACAAAGTGTATAAAAATAAAATGTTAAAAGTAAAGTAACAAATGTGCAATTAAAATTAAGTGCACAAATGCGAATGATCATAAAGGTTAAAGTTCAAGAAAGATAACTAATAAATAGTAAATGATTGTTTTTAATGAATAAAAAAATGAAATGATTTGAAATTTAAACGAAAAAAAATGGCATGCATAGTCATATACTTATCGATGATTGTTTATGTGTTAGATGTGATTTATGAATTCATTAAGTAGTTCGGTAAAGAGTGCTCCAAGACCTCTGTGAAAAAATATGGTAACTTCAATAGTCATGCATGTTTGCCACGTGTCCTAGGCTAAAAGTCATGCATGTTTGCCACATGTTCTAGGCTAGTAACCGATGGCACTTTGTATGGATCGTTTGACTATACCTCAAAGTTTATAGAGGGAGTGAATAGATACAAAACTAATTTTTATGTTTTTAAAAAGATTGTAGAGTGGATAAGTAATTACTTTTTATTATGCTTATTCGAATGTTCAAACAAAAAGTTAATCAGTATTGAAGATCAATATAAAACATAAATTGTCAAGTAAACAAAAACCAAATAAAAAACTCAACTTAAATGATCCTTAAAAAAAAACTCAACTTAAATGATAGAGACCATCACATATACGATTTTTTTTGTATTTCTAAAAAATGATTTATTTGAAAAATTACTAAACAATGTTATAAGTTATTTCAAACTTATTTGTTATAAGTTAAAAGAGAAATTTTGGTATTCACAGACTTAAATATCCATTAAAGATTTTAAATAATAAAAATCACTTATATTTTCAAAAAGAATTTTCTCAAAAAAGATTTTTTTGAAAAGTTATTTAAAATAGCTTCTTATTTATAGATATTTTGAAAAAAAATTATCCAAAAAAATCATAGAAAAAGGATTCTTAAGATAAGCTGTTTAAACCAATTTTTCATTTGAATTTTTTTAAAAAAATGTCAAAAATATAATAAAAAAATGAAACATTATAAAGAAACATTTTAAATAAAAGTTATAACAAACGAACCTGAATTAATTGTTTGATAAGCAAAATACATGCAAGTCCATGAACAACGAGGAATTTCAAGTTCAGAGAACGCGGTCTTAACCAACCTTCACGGTCTTCAAGGTTCAAGGCCTTGTTCATTCTCCACAACCTCCAAGGCTCAAGCATTTTTAAAGGCCTCCCAACTCAAAGTATTGATCATCCTTCACGACCTTCAAATCAATTTTCATAAAGAGGGTTCCAACGATTTGGAATTCAAAGGTTTATATTATCCCACCACGACCTGATCTCAAGTCCCCGACTAAATGTCGTGAAGAATTCGTTGCTCCGTTATCAAGGATGGGGCCCCCAAAAGTCATATACACAACACACCTTAACTCCAAAGACTTAGTCATACTACAAGCCATCATTTTATGAAAGACTTAGGTGAAGCTTCTTATATACTAGGAATTTGGATCTATGGAGATAGATCATAAATATTGCTTGGCCTGAGTAAGAGTACATACATAGACAACATTTTGACAGGTTCCCATTTGTATAATTCCAAAAAAGGATTTATATCTATGTCTCCAAGTATAAGTTTATCAAAAGCATAATCCCCTTCAACTAAAGAAGAAAGAGATCAAATGATTAATGTTCCATACGCATCTGCAATTGGATCTATCATGTATGCTATGTTATATACTCGACCATATGTCTCCTATGCTTTATGTACAACAACAGCTACTAGTCGAATCCTGACAGCGATCATTGGATTGTTGTCAAAAACATCCATAAATACTCGAGAAGAACTAAAGATACATTCTTGATTTATAGAAGTTAAGAAAAGCTCGTTGTAATTGGCTACACAGAAGCTATCTTTAAAACATGTTATGATGATTTAGATGTCTTTTACTTAAATGGCGGTGTTGTGAGTTTGAAGAGTTCAAGGTAGGAAGCAGTTGTTGATTTTATAGCAGAGGTCGAGTATATTGCAGCATCCAGTGCCGCAAAATAAGTTGTTTGGATCAAGAAATTCATTTCTGACCTAGTTCCAAGAATTGTAGATCCCATTGAAATACTATGTGATAACAATGGAGCAATCAGACATGCTAAATAACATAGATCTTGTAATACCCCAATTTTCTATTTCTAATTAATTCAATGGTGTTTAATAGATGAAGTTCTGGTTAATATTATTATTGATGCTTCTTGTGCTTGAGTGTTAATTTGTTGTTGAGAAAATAGAATATTGATGATGATTAAGAAGTAGTATGAGAATTTAAACAAAATGAAGGGAGGAATCAAAATAAAATAATATAGAGTCGGGGCTGTAGAATATAAGTTTTAAATAATTAGGGGAGGGGAGGAGTAAAAGAATAGTGAGTGAGGAGAGGAAAATTGTAACAAGTGACTGACCCAAATATAAATAGAAACATTAGGAGTTAGGGGGAGGGTGTCGCAAATCTTAATACGTTGTTACTGTTATGATGTGAATTTGGATGAGGGAATAATGATGAACATATTAAAAAGATGAAGTTAAAAGATGAGAATTGAGGATTTGACCATGAAAGGAGTGTGTGATTCGGTAGGATAATGGAAAATTAGTGTTTGAATGATAGGGTAACCTTAGAGTCATGATTAGGGACGATTTTGGTGAGTTTATGGTAGAAGAACGGGGCCGAGGAGGCTCCCATGGTGGAAAAATCGCAAGAATCTGCGATTTCTGTATAGTCTGACGCTGTTAAAATCACGCAGCAATTTACAAATCACGTAGCGATTTTGACAGTAGTAGCAAAACATTGTTCTTGCATAAAATCATGCCACGATTTGCAGAATCATGACATGATGCTGTAAAACCATTTTTTTCCTTCATGTTTAGCTGTTCTTAACACCCCTTAGCCATCTAAAATTGTTGTAGGCTTGATATAAACATCAAATTAAGTTATGTAAGTACAATAATTAGGCAAGAGAAGTGTGATTAAGGGGGGTGTATTGGATTAGGATTTTAAAAGACTATTTTAATAAAAAAAAGTCTTTAAGATTTTAAAAGACTTTGTGAGATTGTATTGATTCTGTGAGATTTTAAAAGACTTTTTATGTAAAAGACCTCATACACTCAAGATTTTAATGGATTTATCACACTGACTTTTAAGGATTTCAAATGATTTTATGAGATTTTAAAATTTCAAAGGATTCAATGAATTTTAGGAAAAAAGAACAAACTTACAACCATGAATAATAAAAAATAGTAAACAAATAAATTCTAGCGTTTGAGTAAAGAAAAAAAAACCAATAGAAAATTCTTTTACTAATGATTTTAAAATTTTAAGGATTTTATATGATTTTAAGGGACTAAAAAACACTCTAACACATTATTCTCAATACACATTTTTTATTTGTTA
>Ga0315915_1009020_pt1 | contig 11483 bp, 9 predicted proteins | sample MpolbnodulesMG_FD_207738 | JGI IMG/M metagenome (GOLD analysis project Ga0315915, IMG submission 207738) | Medicago polymorpha root nodule microbial communities from Los Angeles, California, United States - branched nodules | ecosystem: Host-associated > Plants > Roots > Nodule | place: USA... | reverse complement strand
GAGGAGGAGGAGGAGGATGGCGACGATAATGATGATGATGAGGAGGAGGAGGAAGAGGAGGAGAATGGAGTGACCTTTGCTGAGACTTTATTATGGATTTCGTCAAATGGATGTGTCTTAGAAGAGGCATGTCCATACACAGGAATAGTTGCACCACCTATACCTCCAGAAGAGCGTCAGGCTCTGGTAAAATATCTTTTATTTTTATTTTACATCAATCCATATTCTTTTGGGCTCTCCGAGAATTTATTTTACATTACTTATCCATAATAATTTAACTTTTTACACAAATTATTGTAGGTAAGATTAAGAATTGAAACCTTAAAACCAATACACATGGAAGAGATAGAGGAATATGTCAGGAATGAAATACCTGTGATGGTGGAGTTGGACTGGATTGAAGGAATGGAGAATTTGGGAGCTGAGGTAAGTAACTTTATATATATATATACTAGCGTCTTGTAAAAGAAATATATATATATACACTAGCGAAAAGACGGGCACTTCTGCTCTTTATACTGCGCTAACGTTTGAAAATTATGAACAGTGTTTTTTTTTATGAAATTTTGATTTGGATTAAAACTAAAAAAATAAATGTTTGTTTCTTTCAAGTTATAACAAACCAAACTAATCATGATTATTTATTTCAACGACACCAACAATATAACAAACAAAAATATAATCTATTTTTTTTAATGAAACCAACAACGGTCTTTATTATAGAAAAAGTTGTTTAAGTGTATAATTGAGATAATGAAAAAGTAAGTATAAATATACTCATCTAGTTTGTTACACTTTTTAAATGATAAAGAAAAAAACATACACACACACACATATATATGTTCATATCGTGTTTGTTACATTTTTTTTAATATTTAATATTATTCTTATATATTTGTTACATGTGTTATTTGTATTCAAAATTGAGGACATTTTTGAAAGAAAAATCCAACCTAAAAGAGCTGAAAGGGTAGTTTTCTTTATGTATAGTGTGTGTATATATATATATATATACATATATGTTTAGCAACAATTCAATTTACTATCTAGTTTAATCTATTTTTATTATAATTATATAGGATGAAATCTATACTGGACCGGTTGATGCATCAACATTTGACAAAGTAGAAAAACATGGAGTTCTGATTGTAGGTTTCGGTCCAGGCTATTGGCTCGTACGTAACTCCCACGGCATTGATTGGGGAGATGGTGGTTATGTTAGGTTAACCAGAGAACTCGTCCACGGTAGGTATTTAATTAGCAATCCGTGGGTTGCCATAGGTATATCCTATCAGAGTCCAGAAGGAAACCCTTATAATCCCATATGAATAGGAGTGATTTCATCCGTGGTGACAACTCAACGAAGTCGTTGGGTATTATAAGTACCGATTGGATTGAATTGGTTTGGATGAAGTTGTATCTTACTTGTTATCTTTTTTCTTTTCTTTTTTTACCGTTTTGTTGAATATTCGATTCATTTAAGAGAGACTGGTTTTGTAATAGTAGCTATTTATCCCAAATTTATGTTGATTGTGGTTTTAATTCGGCATTATATTTAAATTTCACGATCCTAAATTTCTAAATGGTGAGCAAATGAAATGCAAAATTATTTTGTGGCTATTCTTTGGTAATAGTATGTGAAGGTAACTAGCAAATTGTTGGATACTCTAAGGTGTTTTTTTTTAAAATGTTTCAGGCCATGTTATGTGGAACCCGGTTTGGTTTTATTTGTTTTCTCTTCAAGGATACATTTTTTCAAAATCTTATCTATCCCTCTATAAATTATTGACATGCAAACTAAGAAATTGGTGTGGTTGGTTGATCAAATTGAGATATCGAATATTAAATCAGATATCGAATATCCAAGTTTTATGATTTTTTTTCCCTCAAAAAAGTTTTATGATTTTTGTCAATCATTCGAGTGTAGTTTTTGTCAAAATTAAGGTGTTTCACGCATGATTATGCCAACATCACCATTAATTCAAATATACACTAAGATTGTATTTGATTATGTAGTGAGTAAAATAATTTTGAACTAGTATGGAGCCCGTGCCAAGCACGGGTAAATAAATCACTATTAGAAGAATTTTTTTTTTTTTTAAAGATTAATCTCCATACATTGACCATGTAAATTCTTTACATTCAGTTAAATCACGTCAAATATTTTTTTTATAATGTTTTAGGAATTAACCTAAAAAGTAGTATCATGGTATAATTTGGTCGGGCATACTGTAAAAGATATCTATAGTATCGATGTATATAAATTAAATTTTTGGTTCTATGTTATAGATTTGACAAAACTACTATCAAGAATGAGATTAAAATTCCTTGACAAAATTATATATAATTTGATACTATGATTCATAAATCTATATTTTTATACAAATATAAAAAATTAATAAAAGGGTCATGGTCCATTGTTAGAGTCATTTTAGTCGTAATGTGACGAATTCAACTTTGAATCCCGTCCTAAGATAGGTAGACTATTTTTTTTCTTCTTATTTTCTTACTTGTGAAAAGTTTATTCATGTGTCTAGGGGTTTAAATATTAATCATACTTAAAAAAATATTGATCTTTCTTAAATAAAAAGATGTTGATTATATTAAAAAAGACTTATTCATAAATATTCATCCCCGTGTATAAATTTTTATTTATATAAAAACAAAATAACATTGCTAATTTTTTACTTCAAAAAAAAAACTTGCTAATTTTTAAATAAAAAGGTATTAATATTTTATTTCTACTAAAATATCAATTCATAGTAATTAAGATGATAGTGTAACTTCATATAAAAGGTTCAAGAGTATTTTACAAAGTATTTGTTGCAAGTTGAGTCTGGTTGATTGGTGGGATAACATATATTCAAATATTTCACGCTTTAGTAAACAAAAACAAAAAATAAATTCACGCTTTTGAACCTTTCATGCTTCCTTAGAGTCCAAACGGTTAAATAGAGATGAGAGATTTTAATAGAGGGAATGGATGAGAGATATTTTAATTCAATATATGTTTAGTTTAAAAGAGGAGAGATGAGAGAAGGGAATGAGGTGAGAGAATCTTAACTAAATACATGTTTGATTCATAAGAGTGGAGGAGATTTTTAAAACTAAATTATATTTTATCCTTAAAGTCTTTAATTTTACCTGACTTCCTCTTCTCCAACGTTTCTACCTTGCTCGTTTCATCCCTTATCTAATTGTCCACCACTCTCCACTATGTCGCTCTCTCTCTCTCTCTCTCTCTCCCTCCCTCCCTCCCTCCCCTCTAACATGACCCTGCCTCTCTTCCTTTTCTCCCTCCTATCCTATTTCTCTCCCTTTCTCCCATCGCACATTGCCACCCTTTCAACTTCTTTTGATCATCATTTTTTTATTTTGTTCCTAAATGTTTCCAAAACATGCGATTTTGGTCCCCTGTTAAAAAAATGAAAATGTTTCTCCTCTAACTTTATGGAAATAAGCTCTTTTAACCCTCTATATTTAGGGAAATAAGCTCTTTTGACCCTTTATCTTTACAAAAAGTTGCAATTTTGGCCCCCCTGTTTTGGGACACATGGCGTCTTCTCATTAGTTTTTCAACGTTTTATAAAATTAAGGGGTAAAATTTTCATTTTTTTAATAGGGGTCAAAATCGCAACATTTTAAAACTTGGGGCGAAAAGTGCAATTTAGCCTATAATATATTTGTTTCACATTTAAAATTGTTGATTGAACTTAAATTTAAATTTTAAAGTGATTATTATAATGGTATAGTTCTATCACTTGAACTGATTATTTAGGTATAACTAAACACTACTCTGGATCGATTTGCACTCATATAAACGTTACTATGATTGAAGGTAAAGGTGAAAGAATTAAAATCTACAAATTCAAGAGAAAAATAAAATAAAATGAACATAGTGGTAACTTCTAACAATTTTGAGTGTTTATGATGTACATCCAAATCATAAGAGAATAAATAAGTTTATTTAGTATTTATCTACTTCCCATAATTCATATCATGAGTTGAAAAGTAATATATGAAATCAAAATTAACAAAGAATGGGAAAATGCAGGTTAAATCATGCATGATTGCAAAATATTTTTGAAAGTTATCGTCAAGTAAACAATGTATCAATCCAGCAAAGCAATAATGAATCTAACAAATTGACCACACCTTGCATACTACAATGTTCTACAACAAATCTGAGTATAAAAGGAGAACATAATTAGTACCAAAATAAAGACATCTAATAATAAGAATAAAAGGGTGTCTAATAGGGACCAAAATGGTTTACCCTTGGACAATTATCTAAAAGGTCCGTGTTAGACGTACCTAAAATGGTGTAAAATAGTAATTATCATGTTACAAACCAAAGTGAGTGTTCAATATCGGTTATTAAAAATTTACATTAACCGGTCATTATTAAAAGAAGTCATTACCAAATTTTTTTTTTAGAAAAGGCTAAAATGGAATATATTACCAAAAATAAGGTGTCCTTCTAAGCACAAGATGTACAAAGAAAACGACACCAAAGACGAAACAATATTTACAGAAGAAACATGTACATAAAATTAAAAACACAGGATCAGAAATAAACTCTAGCCTATGCCCAAGATGGCGAACAGACTAAGCCACCTACCATGGTAGTTGAGGGGAAGTGCAACAAATTTCACCTTCAACCACGAATAGGCAAGAATCTTAATCTTTTCTACCACCTGAATAATCGAGCATACTTTATCATTGAAGAGCCTTTTATTTCTTTCCTTCCATATTTCCCACACCGTTGCAATCCATATAGCCTGTAAAATCGAGCGGCGCACCTTGGAGATACCACCACTAAAACTGAATTGATTGAAATGGTCTGACATATAAAATGGGGCAGCCGCGGATGTGCCAATCCACCTATTAATGAAATGCCAAATTGACCCAAAAATATTACAATGTAAAAATAAATGATTTGACGTTTCCGTCAACCCACAGCCTGACACACAAAGCATGGAGGCTTGATCCAAAACACCACGGCGATGAAGATTGTCCTTCGTAGGTAACCTGTCCCGGAACAACCGCCAAGCAAAGAGCACAACCTTCAAGGGAACATCTTTATGCCACAAAGAGGAAACAACCACCGGTAATTCGATTGGAGGTTGAGAAGTAAGGGCATTATAAGCACTTTTAACAGAGAAAACATTAGATGATTCCAAAGTCCACATCCATCTGTCATCCTTATGAACCTGCAAAAACACATTCTGAAGGAGTAACGTTAGGTCCCCAACATCTCCTCCTCCCACACAAACAACCTCCGCCTCCATCTCCACGCCGCACCATCAATACCCCACCCACCCTGAAACATATCAGACACAGATACCTCTCTATCCAACGACAAATCATATAACCTGCTAAACCTGACACTAAACGCCACCCCACCAAGCTAGCCATCCACCCAAAACTGGGTATTCCTACCATTACCCACCGAGCGGTTAACATGATCCGAAAACCACTCCTCCCTTCCTAGCGCACAAATATCATTTAAATAGAGATCATTACCAAAATTAAATACCATTAAACAATCATTTAAATAGAGATGGAAGCTATTGATGCGATAATTGTTCTTTTTTTTTTTTCAAAAATTGCTCTGAATAAAATGTTGATGAGAAATATAGATGTTACTCCCCCGTCAATATTTTAAGCAGAAAACCCAAAAACCTTCAGAACCGATCTAATCATTAATTTTTGTAATTTTTAAATTATTTTTAAACATTAAATACATCCACTAATATTAAAAATACAACAATTGAAAAAGTTTAGAAAAATATTTTGAATAAATGAACTAGTTTAAATTAAATTGGCTTAAGTCAAAAAGAAACTTTTGTTTTCACTACCAAAAAAAAGAAACTTTTGTTTTAAATTCTATGTATGGAAACATCTTGAATCGGCTTACATTGAATTGATGTCCTAAACTTATTCTTAATTTATTAGTATTTATTATAATCGACAATGACTTACACAACTTTTTTATAAAACTTGGTAACCCATTTTTTTTTGTGACAAAGCTTGCTAACCCATTTTGATTAACCATGTCCTTGGGCACTCATATCACTAATATCACTAATGAAAAAAGTTTTTAATTTTGAACTTTAATTAAATCAATAAAAATACAAATATATGTATATGGAAATATAATTTGAATCGGTTAACGTTAAATTGAAGTCCGAAATTTCCTCATAATTTACTATTATCCTTCAAAAAATTCATGTTGTAGTCAACCATTTTACGCACGTAAATACACAACTTTGACCATTAATATCTTTAATTATCTATAGTAAAAATTCATAAAAATATGATATTTTAAAAATATTCATTGAGACAAATCGAATATTCATAGATACATCTTATATGCTTTTTTTAAAGGTACAACATTTTACTTGCCAATATTTGTACTTATATATTTGTTGAAAAAAATAAAAAAATATGACCAAGTAAATTATATGAATAATGCATACTGTGAAACTGCGACATGTATTTATAAACGGAATAAGTAAATATTGAATAAGTAAATAATGTATTTACAAATAATTTGTCAAAAAAAGAATACCCATACAAATAATGAATAAAAGTTTCCAATTTTACACCATAACTATATGATATTTTTTTCCTAGTTACACACCCTTTAAACGTCTGATTACGCACGCCATATCCACTTATTACATGAAACTAATCTTAAAATAGCAGTATGAAAATTGAATATAGAATATGAGAACAATTTGGAATAGAATTTTGTGGGTTGTGTTGTGTATATTACTTACTCCATTGACCTCTTGGTCGTATATATAACATATTTACATACAGAAGTATGCTATGCTAATCCTAAGGCATGACAATCTTGATCCTCCATCAATGAACGGGATTCTAATTTATTGTGAATCAAAAGGAAAATAAATATAAAGTCAAATATCAAAGAATGAAAATATATATACACATTAAATACAGAATTTTGCATAACATAATTTCCTAACACCTAATTCATCTATGTTGAATTCATGGGATTGAAAACTGTAGGTGAATTCTAATACGTAGTTTGACCGAAAACAATTCAGTTGCTCGCCAGTCGCCAGTGGGTACTTAGAATCATCTTTTGTTCTATCCTTCAGTAGGTTTAGTTCTTTTTATTCTGCATTCAATTTGAGATATCCTTCAATTTTGGGTCATTAGAGGTGAACAAACTGACAGGTTTTCTAAAAAAAGACCACATTTATTGAGTTCTTGGTGTTTATCTCTACCACATCAATAAAACATAATGCATGTGCATGTGAAAAGCAAAAATAGGGTACTAAAAAATATAAGAGATTTACAGGTTAATTGGCAACATAGAATTTTTATTTTTTTACAACATAGAATTTGGTTATTGATCAAACAGCAAAAATAAAAAATAAAGAAAAAAAAATATCTCATTAAACACATAACCTAACAAAGAGTTTATTCAAAAATATTTTGGAGAATATAAATAGAGATAAATGGAAGAAAAGGCATTAAGAAAACAAAAGATAATTATTCAAATCAGTTGTGATATTTAGACATCCAACAAATCGTTCAACACCATTTAACCGCTCTCATTTTCTCTATCGCTCGTCATCTGCATATTACACGTGTGTGCTAAGTTCAGTGCCACATCATCTGAAATTGTGTCACATCAGTGACAATTGAAATATTGGATTTAATTTCAGAAATTGAAAAAAATCAAAGAACCAAAATTGAGGATTTAAAAATAAGGGGATCAAAATCCAAATATTAATTAAAATGGGGGATCAAAATTGCAATTATTAAGCCTAAAATAAAAGAGTATATGAATGAAAAATGAAAATCATGTCGTAACAATTACCGTATGTTTTTTTTAGAGAACTTTAACGGTTAACGTTTCTTTATTGAAAAGGATATGATCTAGAATTTTTTATATTTAAAATAAGCGGAAATTCAAAAATGAAAAATATTTAATTAATTGTTATGAAGGTGCTGATTGTTTGTAAAAAATTGTGAAATAATTGTTATGCATTTTTTTAACGATTGCAAAGGTAAGTAGCCACAACAAATGGCATGAATTTTTTTTTGATAAAAATTAAATTTTTCCTCTAAAAGAAAGTTATTTTGTTTTTTGTTTCTCGCTAAAGGAATTATTCAAATTTTGATTCAATATTAGATTTTGATAGAATTAGTTGAATCAAGCACAAACCAAAGATACATGTTATAGCAGAATCGCATGGATCTTGTACCTATACAAAAATGTAAACAACAATAAAAAAACTATCACAAACAAATGGTATTCACTACCTTTTCATAATTAAAAATCAACAAATAATACAAAAGTGGGATCCATGGATCCAAAAAAAAAAAAGTCAAATGAAAATGGGTGATTATCGTGATACACAACATGAAAAGAAACTCATACAAACAATGCAAACAAAAACAGTCAGAGCTTGGTTAACTGGGTTAATGAAAGAGATTACTAATAGAAGGTATAAAAGTTTGGGAGGCCGCTACAAAATATTGATCAATTTAACATCAACATGTACATTATATAGAAAAATTTGGATTGATATTTGAAATTAGGGATTGGGGGAAATGAATAATTTGAATTTGATAACAGTATAATATTTTTTTTAAATGTCAGAGTTGAAAATGAATGACTTTATTTTGAATTTATTTGATTTGATATCAGATTAATTTGATATTACGTTTGACCTTGTTTAATTTGAGGTGATTTTGCATTAAAAATGAATGATTGCTAAGGCAATGCATTTAAACAAATTTAATGTTTTATTGAGGCTGTGCATCCAATGATCCAACGTTTTGATTTGCTTCATGTGTATAACAATATAGAAAATGCATTAATTGGAAAAGCATTAATTGTATATTAGGCCATAAGATTGCCATGTGTACTTGAAAATAGAAGAGTTTTGAATTGTTTATATTGTAGATGTATAAATTTTGTACAATTGATTCTTCTTAATATAAAGTGGTTTATGTTTAAATATACACATTCATTCATGTTAGAGCATCTCCAATATTAATGATGATGCTCTTATTATGAGGTAGCTAAAGTGCTCTCTTCACATACACACCATATCATTATCATCATCATCATTATTTATAATTATAATCCTATAAGTTCTCCAATATTTTCCTCCAAACTTTCCCTCCATATCATTCTATTAATTAATCAAATAAAAAATAATAAGAATACACATTACCCATGTTTCACTCCACAACTCAATTTCTACTAATTCACCTATTAATTAATTGTTAAAATGGAAAATTAGTTATAAAAAAAATACAAACGTGAGCAGCAAAAAAATCATCTCCCCCGTTAACCCATAAGTATTGGAAAACCATTATTACTTTTATTAATTAAGTAATTCCCTCCAAAAAAAAATCCTCCAAAAATCATTATTTAATTATTAAATAAAAAAAATTAGGAACTAAATAGAAAAATGGAATCATCAATAGTATATATATATATAAGTATATATATAAAGTAAGGTTTTTTATGCCACATGTCACTTCCACATTCATTCTCAATATGTTTATTATATTTTCTAATTTTTAAAACCAATATTTTATTTGACAAAAACATCTTAACAAACTTTTGATCTTATCCACTCAATATTTTATTTAAATTTTTATTGAATTTCTAATATTTTACATGGCAGAAATATCTCAACAAACTACATATAATACTTTCAACAAAGTTTACATATATGATCTTATTTTATAATTAAAAGACTCCAATTGATTTTTTTTTATAGGAAAAGAAGCTTCAATTAGGTTACTAAGTAATCTTTTAGCAGCGTGTTAGTTAAATTAGTTTTTCTTTTTGAGGGAAAAAAGACTTCAATTAGTTATTATGTATCTTTTAGCAGCATATTCTAGTGCAAATGTTAACTAAATAAAGAAGTTTTTGTTAATCACATATTCATATATTTTGAGCACAAACGGAAACCCCAAACCTTTTCTCATCTAACTTTTTTCCTTCTTCAGGTTTGCCAAACACCAATTCTATTATTTCTCTTACGTATACTTTGATATATATATTTCAACCACTTTCAAATGTTACTTTTTAATATAGCATGTTTTCATATTTTTGTTATTTTTATTTTTTATTTATTTTTGAAGACAACTTTTCAAACATCTTAAACATTCTACTGATGTTTACACACACACACACACTTGCAATACCTTGATTCAATTTTGATTTCCAACTAACCCAATCATAAATTTCATCATTATGTTTTTTATTTTCTTTTCCAAAAATTATGGCTACAAAATTTAACTCCATTGATGATGTCAATCAATCAATAGTATATAAATAAAGTAATGTATTTTATGTCATGTTTCGACTCCACGTTTATTTTCAATATTTTTGTCGTTTTCACATTTGTTTTAAATATTTTTTATTTTTCAATAATATTTATTTTAATTTGATATAAATATACCAATGTACATTTTTTTAATGTTTTTATAATATTATGTTTTTATTTAAATAAATTTTTTATTTTTGAATTTTATAAATATTTTATTAATTATTTTCTATGTAGCATAAATATCTCAACAAAATAAATATATTATATATTTTTGCTTTTGTTATATCATTAATGAAATGGAAAATGAGAATTCTATGGGGGAAATGAGAAAGTCAACACACATATGATATGTCAGTGTCACGTCATTAATGATAATGACAAAAATTGATGCAGACTAAAAAAACTCAAAAAATGTATTATAGGGGGACCAAAATAGTTGTTTTAAAAATAAAATGGTTAAAGTCTCAATTAAATTAAAATAGGGGGATCAAAAATGCATTTAAGTCTTTTTATTATAACAAAGAGTACATGGAAATATGTATTAAAATATTTGTATGCGGTTCGGTTCGGTTTGGTTTGGTTTTGAAAAATCAATCCAAAATCTAATCCAATCCGAGCGTTTTTCACAAAATGTCATCCAAACACATCCAATAATATTAGGGTTTGTGCGGTTTTCATTTTTTTTGGATCGATTTGCAGTTTTATTTTGGATCGGTTTTAATTTCAACACCTGATGAGTAAAACCGCAAGTGCACGGTTCTATCGAAGTAGTAAAAAGAGAGTATCGTTCCAACAGGGAGTTGTTCAATTTAATTAACTTTTAGAAGATGATTAGAAGGAAGTTCAGTCGTAAAGATTGGGTTTTTAAAAGAATAATAAAAATAAAAGCGCCTGGGGATTATTGGTTCATCATAATAACAAACTCTTCACAAATAAACCCTAAACCTAAACTTTATATTCGATCTACTTTCTGAAGACAAGTTTCTCTTAAGCGTATCAAAGCTTCTTTCGAAGTCAGTGAGTGTGTTCCTCTAGCAACCACGCCCATTCTCATGGTTGATTGCTATTAGAATCCTTGAAGAAGGAAACTTAATATGTCTCAAGGTTTGCTAGACTATTCTTATGTTTCGCAACTTTTGTCTAATTTCA
>Ga0315915_1009018_pt1:0-10000 | contig 11485 bp, 8 predicted proteins | sample MpolbnodulesMG_FD_207738 | JGI IMG/M metagenome (GOLD analysis project Ga0315915, IMG submission 207738) | Medicago polymorpha root nodule microbial communities from Los Angeles, California, United States - branched nodules | ecosystem: Host-associated > Plants > Roots > Nodule | place... | reverse complement strand
ATTTATATAAGAGATAAGTATCATTTTTTATATTTTCAAACAAAAAAAGAATAAAAAAAGGTTGGTTAGGAATTGGTATTTTGAGAGGTGGGAACAAGAGGAGAGTGATGTCTTTGTGAAGATATAATGAAGGTGGTAGTTGTGGTGCATGGTCATCAATGAAGCTCGGATACCTGATACGATACATATACGATACGGTACTGATTCATCGATACGAAATTTTTTTAAAATTCAAGATACAATATGGCCGGGATACTTTAATAAAAAATTAAATTTAAACTACATATTAAAACTCAAAATACAAACTATAGACTAAAACTCAAAAGCAAAAAATATGCACAAAACCTAGAACAATTAGACATAAAACAACGATAAGGCACAACAATGAAATTGCTTTCACACGACAATCAACAATAGGAGGTCGCAGACAAACAAAAGAACACAAAATAAACGGTGGACAACAACAGAAATATAAATATAAACAATATTGATAATAAAGAAAATGACAGTTAGTCAATTACATATATGATATATCCCAAAAAGAGAACACTATTACCTAGTCAATTACATATATCCCAAAAATAATAGAAACATCATGTATCAGGCTCGTATCGATTTTCTACGTCTATCCCTCGCGTATCCCTGATGTATCTGAAAAGTATAAGACAATTGTTTTTATAAAAAATAAAATTTAATTTTTGGATACTCTTCCGATACGTATTGAGGAGTATCAGACATATATCAGTGCAAGATACGATAGGATATCGGTACGTCATCCATTATGAAGTATCTGAGTTTCAAAGATGGTCATTAATCCGTAACATATGTAGACTAAATTAAGAAAAAAATTAAGAAAGTTCATAGTAATATTAAATTGACAAAATACATGTTTAAGGTTTTTTTAGAGGAAAATACATTCTTTTTAAGTTGTTAGATTATTTTTTTAAGAAGTTAAATGAACTTATATTAAAAATAAATTATTCTAACACAAGACATGCCGAGAATAGCGCACCTCCTTCAAACTAGGGATCACACCAAAAGGAGGTCTTATTTCCCCATCCAGAATGATACTGTGCTCTATAATTATTTGCACCTTGCCAAATTGGTATGATGTTAGATTTGATGATAGTGGCCGTGGGACCTGTATACAAGTTCTCCTCTTAACTATTCCTTTTTCTCTCTATTGCTTCGTTATCTTCTGTCAATTGTGTTATGTATTCTTAACTTTCAATCATCATTTTCTGTCAAAAAAATTCAAGCCACCATGCCACCATTCAAGAAATAAATTTCAATCTCTTTATAATTAATTAAAATGGACAAAAAGGAAGTGTAGATTTGAACGTAAGGGGGAGGGTAGTGAAAATCAATTCTGTTAGAAGAGGTCATTTGTGTGCCTCAGTTGGCATCCAACAAGATTACCTCTAATACGCACATGAATTTCTTCCAAAAAATAAATTTAACATTTACACTAAGCTCATCAAGTTCTCCCTCATGTCTAACATATGATACAAAAATACAACATGACCACTTTTAACTTTGGGGTCGTGCCCCCAACTGTAGTTCAACTCATGGTTGATAGGTTGCTAAACTTGAATCGGATAAATGACAACGAATCAAATTGGCGAGTCTATAATGCAACGATGGTATCTTTTGTTAATCTTCTGGTTCTCAGGAAACGAACTTAGGTACTATTGGTCGATTCAACCTTAACAAAAGCTTGTTAACCCCTTAAGCTCAACCCATTGATTCAACAACGGCAGAATGCAACAAGACAATTGCTTCAAAGATATAAATATTAGTGCTATCTTTGTTGATATCTACCAATTGCAATGTCATTCATAATTAGTCTTCCAATGCATGTGTTCTAACTTTCACCCGTTCACCATTGAAGTGAATGTACTTCCATTTAAGACCATATCGTTTGATTACCAATTTCCTTTTCTCTTCTTGACCTAGTTTTCTAAAGGCACTTGCCACTTTCCTGACTGTATCTTCATCAGGTTTTACCCGCAACTCCTCCATGTCTGCAAATACCTGAACTTACATATAAGATAGCAACATGTCAAGTAGAAAAGTAAATTCAAATTTTCCGAATGAAATCATGTTAAAGTGAAGTGTGATGAACAGATCTAGATTCCATGCAACTATTGGTGGTCGCCTCTGTTATTCGGGTCCATACTCGTTGTCGCTAGCTCTTGTTTGAGTTTTGGGATGTTAAGGCGTTTAGGGTGTTGAGGTTGTGTGTCCTTCGAGCTGAGCTTTTTTCCCTTTTTGATTGATGTTTGCTCCACTGCAAATCATGTCATCTGTCTTACTTATTGTGTGTTGGATTCTGATGGGCCGGTTTTTTTGCTTCGAGATCGGGAGTTGGCGTCTAGCGGCATTATTGTTTGGTTGGCCACGATGTTTCTCTGGTGGACCAGGGGTATGTGGTGCCCTTTTGATTTGGTTCTGAAGTCTGGTGGGCCGATCGCATTTGATTCGAAATCGGGAGTCAGTTCTTTGGTTCAAGTTTAGTTTTGGGCTTTTTTGGTGTTCTTTCGGTGGACCGGAGGTTGCACGGTGGTGGAAGCTGAATGATCTTTGGGAAAGGAGTTCTACAAAGGTGGCTCGGTGTTGGTGAAGAGGACTGGTTTCTCTTTTACTAGGGTGTTCTTTTTAGGTGACTAGTGGTGACGAGTGTTATGGATGACGTTTTTTCAGTGGTTGGTAGTATAGAAGTCAGTTTTAGGGGGTGATGTTTATTTTGGTGGGTGTTCTCTTTATGGGTATTGATCACAGGGGTGTCTTTGTTGGTGTTTGTTTTCGGGTGTTCCGCCTATATACGGCGCTTGTAGTTTGTTGTAACACCGGTCTCTGTTCGTCTTGTGCGGAGACCTGATTATTAATTAAATTTTGCTGATTCAAAAAAAAAGGGGGTCATGCATTTGCCGCAATGACACAATGCAGACCAAAAAATCAAGATCGAATGGCTAACTTCCAAATTTTTATATCAGATTTAATATTCCAAGCCAGAGCATGAGCCGTTAGATCTTGATCAAACGGTCTGGATTGCTTGACTGCGAATTTTCCAACTGGGAGTCCAAATATGTACCGAGATTAACTGTACTACCGAAAATACCTCTACAATCTTATCTGGCAGGTCATGATGATCATACACTGAAATCATCCTGGAAAACAGTCTCTTAGAGACAGAGCGCATGTGGGCATGTATAATCATATTCCACAAGGATTCCGCCTCGTCTACTCTCTGCTCCATATCAAATGCCAGAAGAAGGGTGTCGTATGTTCCCATTGTTGCTCCTTGTCCTTTGCTCAACATCCACTTGGCTAACTGAAAGTATAAAGGATTTTATAACTAATGAGATTCTAATCATTCCTCACAATTAACCAAGGTCATAAAGCAGAGGTAGTATTCGAATAAGACAATGAATTCATGATTTTCAAACATATCCGTGTTCTTAATTTGCCGATTCTAAGACGTGTGATAGATCTGGAAAAACAAAAAAAAGTGAAAAATCATGCATATTTATGACTTGAACACAATCTCGAAAGCATTCTTAAGAAGGACCAAACAATGTTTATATTGATGGATGGAATATTATGAAAGCATGTTGATATGAGAAATACATAAAATTAAGTTCAAGATTCATATTTATCATAAGTACTTAAATGCAAACTGGAGCCATAAAAGTTGAAAGAACATTTGTATGAGCTAAAGATCGTTCATCATTTATGTATTACCTCAAACCATATATGTTATAAATAAAGCATGATTGAGAAATTACAGTGTCAGTTAATACAGATTACTTTGCTAAAAGTTCTAGCAGAAAACAATCATTCATTTCATGAGAAGGCAATTTTATAGCCCCGGGCATTTAAGTTCCAGCACATGTAATGTAACGGAAAAAAGATATCAGTCATAAAAACAAACTGAACATCATTAGCAGTCAAAAAATCTCTTTAAATGCACAAGTTGGTGAAAGTGTTCAGCTTTAAGATACACAAATTCTAGAAAATAGTGGCGACCGTACTTGAATTACACGAACCCACTGACCCCTTTCCCTTAAGATTTTTAAAGCCTTAGCTACTGCAATCAATGGGAACTCTGTTTCCCAAGCCGTCCATTTGTCTAACGCTCCATAAACAACCTCTTTCTCATTAGGGAGTTCACAGATCTGTCATTTCAAGATTCACAATAGACAATCCAAAATTAACTCAACATAGCAAGATCAGAAAATTGAAATAAAAAACAGTTCAAGAGAAAACAACACGTTCTCCTGATAAGGGTTTGGATTGCACATATACAATTACAATTTTCTTGTATTCCGAGTCCGGAAAAGTTGCCTCCAGATATAAAGAAAGCTAATTTACTGGATAATAATACTTCCTCTTTTTTTACGTTACAGCATTCAAGCATATATTGCAAAAGGAAAAAACAGAAACACACAATTCAAATAATAAACCCAATTAATAACAATAGCACGACAGTGCAGCACATAACATCATGGAAGCTATTAGAATGCATCCTAAAATCCTGCAACCAAAACTAACTCTCTTAGTGGTGTATAAACTCCTCCCACCCCACTGGCCGCTCAATAATTTTTTGGGGTCATTCCTTCAAAGCAAGCCTGCTTTCTGATTCTTCTGCCTAATATTTCCGGACTCAAAGGAGCTATCATCCATCCTTGTATTAAATAAATCTTAGCACCTAAAAGAATGGTTCACTCGAACGGTAGAGGTTGTTTTAGGTATCAGCTGGAAGATGTTAAACACTAAAGGAGAATATTGGTACCCACTTTTCTGGTAATTGTGGTCAAGATTCCTTGGGCATAGTCACAGGTATAGGGTGACGATGCTTCAATTTGTTGCAACAGATTCAACCCTGATTACATGCATCAGCAGCAACTTTCATTCCGTACTTTTCCAGCTTCAGAATATAGCTTTTCCTCTTCAGTCATTCCTAACATTCATTACTCCAGCAGAATCAGCGAATATTGGTTCCTCGCCAAGGATCACATCAGCCCCACCAGTCATCTCAAATGGCAAAGTCACTGAATCCATTGCACAAACAACTCGGCACTGATATGATGACTCTTGTGCAAGTCTTCATGTTGCAAGTGACCCACAACATCTCATGGATGCCACCAATCTAGGCAAGATAACATTTTGTTGCGAATTGTAACCACTCAATGGTTAAGGTTCACCACTCACATCTATTGGTCGCAGCACCTTACTGTCCTCTTTCCATTCTAATGCTCACTTCTCTCTTTGGAATATTCTTCTAGTCCATTTATCACTAAAAATCTCATTGGTGCGAAGTAAGTCTTCTAAAGATAATGCTATCTATTCTGAACTTCATTCTACTAAATGTTTTGTCAAATGTCAGGCTAATCACCAAAAGTTGTTTAACAGCGAATCAGATCAATATGGACTCTTCCTGGTACAATCCTTTGGGGATACATGTTACTTTCGTTAAAGTATTCTCCACACACACTAATTGTCTTCATCCCAAATCAGAAACTTTTTAATCATGTTATTGTTAGTTAATTCATCTCCACACACACTATTCGGTTTTCATTCTCTATTCGTGTAGCCTTTCACTGGCCAATTCATCACATTGATGATAATAATCCTTTCTCTAATAGTTACATTAAATAGTTGGTCTACAAGTCTAACCACGAGACTTTTGAGCCATAAACTAAACAGTTATATGAAAATCAAATAAAGTCATGTATGTCCTTGTACAGGCTTCAAAGCTTGGAATGAAAGATTCGTCAAAGATTTACTCGCACTTTAGTCCAGTTAGTGTGATCTATCTCTAATCTAACTCAAAAACATTCCATCTGACTTGTATGTGCTCATCTACATTTCATCTCTAATCTAAATAAGATTGTGAACAAACAAGGCAAAATAAATGCGTAGAGGAACATACAGTTCTGACAAGAGTGAGTGCCTTTTGGCCAGACTGAGCTGAATCTTTTCTTTGCCACAAGTGATGTTCTATCTTACCCCCTTTTTTCTTCTTACCTTTTCTGCATTCCACATAAAACAGATTATTCACACAACCAAACACACATTAGAAGATAAATTACAAAAAGAAAACAAATCAATAACATACTTATCCTTCTCAATAGAACCACCAACAACATTGCAGGAGATACAACTTTTCTGCGATTAAAAACAGAATAATTCAAAGCGAAAAATATGAAAAACTGAATTATATATGATATTATTTTCTGAAGCAATTGTTATACCTTTGGAGTGATACTTATTGCAGATGACAAGAATTTATTCGGTTTAGTCTGAGAAGAAAGATAAGATAAGATAAGGGTGATACGAATTGAACTGTAATGTATGATATAATCACTTTTTTTTTATTATCAAATGATGAAGAAAACAACGTTACCAAACATGTGCTTTGTAGGAATCTTGGGGAAACAATTGAGCTTTCAATTGTTATAGGCATTGTTGTTCTTGTTTCGAGATAGTGATGCTGTCGGTGTCTGATGTCAAAAACTCTGCCACCGCAAATAACCCCCGGGTTGAATTTCTTAGAAATCGTAGTTGAGCTTAGCACAACTCCACAAAATCGGATGGTAGGGTGAGGATTGCCCCATTGTCCGATGTGGACTATTTAACGGAATTCAAACCAATGTTGTTAATTTCAAACAGCGAATTGTTAAATTCAGTAGAATGCTGAGCTTTGTTGTTAAAACGTGTTTACGCTGTATTCAATGTATTAATAGTATCTCCGGATTTCATTTTTAAAAACTTTAATTTTTATATATCATTCATTAATTTTTAATTTGGGTTAAAACATTATCCGCTAAGTTTTTTTTTTTATTCTTTTCGTAAAACCAAAATAAATTTTTTATTTTGTCTGAGGGAAAAAAAAAGTAATTGTGATCTAGTTAAGAGATTGACATGGAGTAAATTGGATGGTTTCTCGAACATAGCGGTAATTATGCCAATTTTATCAAACAAATAAAAAATCGTATTCATAGAGACCAAACTTAGTTATTTTTAGGCATTCCCATATTTTCTGAATAAGTTATTAATAAAAGTATTTTAGTGGTATGAATCAAAGTAAACTGAATCAACATAGATAAAGTTGTGTTAGGATTGAATTTTAATAACTCTACCCTTTCCTCAACACATGTCTTCGGCTAAGGTTAACACTGCGAGATAACATAGAAAAACTAACTTCTAATGCACGACGGCAAAATAGCCGATTGTTTCTATGGCGTATGACAGAAAAGTTATACATGAATATAGACCTACCCGCGATTTCTCGGGCGATAGTTCCTACACATAATATAAACCATGTCTCTTAGATAGTCAGTTTTTTTTTGAAGAAGCTAAATTAGCCAAACCAAATTGACACTGTAGATAATCGAACTTGAGACACCGAGGAGGAGCACACTCCCAAGTCCCAAGCCAACCCAAGTGGACTTAGATAGTCAGCCTTACTAGGGTCTGCTTTAATCAAAAGGTCAATTGCGGAACACTACATGGTCGACAAAACATTAAAAGCAAATTTAGACTAATATTATATTGAAAACATAAATCCTATACAACCAGACAAATTAAAAGTACTACATAAATTCCTAGTTATTTACATCCAATCCCAACAAAAGAGAGAGTTTAGTTACTCCTGGTGTACATGACTAACAAAAGGAGAGTTGTTGAATGTTGGAGAAACATCAACAAGCTTTTCTCCAAACTTCCCCAGCCCTCGTTGTTGAATGTTGATGCATTATATTTACATGATGCTGCCATTCCTTCCCTCTGATTAGGGTTGTCCACAGACCATTGAACAAATATTTGGTAGTTGAAAGGCTTGTTCAAAAGCAGCTGTAATATGCTTATAAAATTAGCTAAACCAGGTAAATCTAAATCAATGAAATTTACTACTAAAAGGCACTGCTTGTGCTGAAACTGGTGGACTTTGAGGTGTTTGAGCTTTTCTACCACCAACTGTCGTTACCATACACATCCTAAACACATCCCCGTCATGGATGTAACTGAGATTAATTTTCAGATTGCTATTAGGTACACATATCCCATCCGTGTTACATAGTCCTATGATTAGAATAGGTAAGGCTAGTGGTTTATTACTACAACTCTCAGCAATACCTCTTATTTCTTCTGTTATAACACGAGCGATGTCTACTTTTTTCGTCGTGACTTTGTAATATAAGAGGAAACTAGTATCTAGGTTGATGTATGATAATTGACCTCGAGGCTTGATGTTATGAACACTCATTAGCATTACAACTTAATAAGTTGGAGTTAAATGTATTCTTTTGAATTTTGTGGGTTGGTCAGTGTGATCAACCAGTTTCGTGGGTTATGATTGATTTCTTACAAACCAAGTTGATAAGTGTTATGAAAAATAACAGTAATTTGGCACTCATCAAGTCTTCCCAACTTAAAACTTTGTTTGTCCTCAAACAAAAGTCCTAAAAAAGATACATGATTAATCACCAAGCTTGTTTCCAAAAGTCCTAAAAAAGGAGAGTTGTTATATCTATCTATCTATCTACAATGTTTTGGGTTTACAAGTTGATTCCATTTACAAATGACCTATGCCTCTAATTATAGAGGTTCTAAAATATTAGATTCGCTAGACGCATAATGCTTGCCTAGCGAATCAAGGTTGCTTCAAAGGGAGGGAAAAATCAGTTGTGTTAAGATATTTTCCTTAAACCGTCTATGTTCACTTATCGGACCATTTGTGCTTAGCGAACCACCTTTGGCTTTTCCTTCTAGAATCCTTTGCTTATGCACGCTTTCACCTCGCCATACATGCTTAGTAAATTGTGATCGTCTCTAGATGTCTTTATAAGGTTTTGGTATAACTCTCCCACATGTGTTTGCCTTCCTTTACTCCGCATTGGTGTAATCATTGTCTTAAACCTATATAATTGTATAAAAACTAGACATAATAGCTTTGTGGCACACTTTACTAATATAAACGATATTTGTATCAAAATGGGGGGTTTTATGATAGATTTCTTACGAAACAAATCAATAAGTGCTATGGAAAATAATGGTAATATGACACTTATCAACTTCCAAACTTTATCCCAGAGCTTCATATTAGAAAAATGGTTAGAAGGATCGTCATTTCTATTCCTGTCCCATTCCTTCAAGCTATAATAACCTGACTTAACACTATAAATCCCATCTTTAGTCCGATTCCCCACAAGCTGATCTTCTTCTTCTATGTTCACAAGTTGAACTTTCCTAATAGCCTTTTTAACCAAAATAGTAAACTGCACAGAAGAAATATATCTCTAATGACATTTATGAGATTAGGGGGGAAACCCATAGCTTTAAGAGTGTGTTCAATGGAATCCCACTCCACTCTTTCATAAGCTTTTTCCATGTCCAACTTGATCCCCACAAAACCTTTCTTGATGCTTTTGTTGTGATGCTTGTAGTGAAAAGACTCATAAGCAAGAATAGAATTGTTAGTGATTAGTAATTTTGGCACAAAAGCACTCTCAAAGGGGTCAACAATGTCATTAAGAATAATTTTTAATCTATTTGCAATAGTATTGGTGACAATTTTCAGAAGCACATTACAAAGGCATAAGTCTATAGTTTTTTGGGGATAGAGAATCCTTAATTTTAGGAATTAGACAAATGAAAGTATTATTAATGTCGGAAGGGTCTTTATTATTATTAAGAATGTCAAGCACAAAATTGGAGACATCTTTACCAAGGGATGTCCTAAAATCTTTGATAAAACATACTCCCTGCGTCTCACAATAATAGTCTTTTTAACATTTTTTCTTTTTCTCAAAATAATTATCACTTTATAATACCAATGCAACATTTATTATTTTTTTCCATCATTATACCCTTATTTATTGAATTTCATCTAACTTAACTACTCCACTAACTACAATTAATAAGGGTATTTTAATAAATGGTATTAATTTTACCATTGAAATCAAGACAATTAATCATTTTCTTAATAATCGTGCAC
>Ga0315915_1009007_pt1 | contig 11498 bp, 6 predicted proteins | sample MpolbnodulesMG_FD_207738 | JGI IMG/M metagenome (GOLD analysis project Ga0315915, IMG submission 207738) | Medicago polymorpha root nodule microbial communities from Los Angeles, California, United States - branched nodules | ecosystem: Host-associated > Plants > Roots > Nodule | place: USA... | reverse complement strand
TAACGAACACCGTCTCTATCATTATTGTTAGTCTGCCATCACACGTAATTACCTCCCCCCCTCCCCGCCATAATGAGCACTTAAAACCCTATACCATAAACCTCTCCCGCTCCACTAAAGTCCTCCAACACCATTTACCCAGCAAAGTAAGATTAAACTCCTTCAATTTTCTAACCCTCAAACCACCTTCTTCTTGTTTCAAACAAACAATATCCCATTTAATCCAAGATACCATTGATATTTTTCTTCCCTTTTTCCAAGTTTGTTTTGTTAAGTACTATACGTTTATTTCAATACCAATATTCAAGATGATGCTCAAACACCTCGGTTACCAAAGGTTTGAATCCTCTCCCACAAGCCTCTCTCCAATAACAAAAAGGTGAGAGAAAATTACAAAAAAGAGAGGAGATAACTTAGTGAAAGAGAGTAAGATAAAAATTATATGTTGTAGAGAATCCAAATCGCAATTTTCATGCAACCGCGGACGCTCGTCGGCATGTACACATACAATAATGAGTTTGGAGAAATGCTAAAGAGTGTCTTATAAGACACTTGCTAAATAAATAAAATTAAAATAAAACTTGAAAAATGGTGTATTCAACTTATTAAATCGACTTTTTTAAGGTTTAAAAATTTTAATTTTCAAATTAAAGTTTACATTTTTTGTTTTCTTAACTAATGCACTTAAAAATTAGTAGAACACTTGTTAACACAAGTTTTATGTTTGAATGTACAATTTGCTTGTAAAGGTTACCGTTTTGCTTTCACCAACAAGAAACATAGGAAAAAAAAAGGTCACACACTCCGTGATTGAGGTCATAGCAACGGTTTAAACTTTAATCATGGTAAATCATGAACCTATTTTTAACACTAAATGCTACTCCAATTGACCTTAATTTTGTTCAGAACTCCAATTGATGATTTTGACTATAGATCACTGCCTTCCCCAATTAGAATCTTGTTTGATTTAATCATTGTGTCTTGGCGGCAGAACCTTTGTGCATTTTGTGGAAAAAAACGTGTGAGGTGTGAACATGTATATACTATGGGTAGTGTTATAACCTGTGCCCTCAAGTTAAACAACTTAAAACGGAAATTAAAAATAAATTTTATATTGAAAATATATTTTTTGAAACATTTAAAATATTGAATGCACAATTTCTAAACAAAAACTTCTACTTTTAACTTCTTACCTTATATCTCAAAGACACAAGTTAACATTTCCCGTATACTATAGCTGTGATTTAAGCATCTATTTTTCATGTCGATGTCTCACATTTCTTTTAGTAAATGTAAAGTTAATTTATTTCATTCAAAGCTGGAATATCTCACATTTAAAAAGCATAATAATCTCAAGTTTCGGATCACTTTATGGCCAACGAATTTCATACTTAGCAGCCGCAAAGATTTCATACTTGAACTTAATTTTCTTTTCATACATTATGTGGACTAACAGCTACAGCTACTATATCTGGTGGTGATACTTTAACGAATAAAAATGAGTTAATTACATGGTCAAAATATTAATTCGTTTATAACGCCAATGCTTTTTTTAGAGGATATTATGTCAATACTGATATGCATATGTTTTTTAATAAGGGTATCTCACGGCAGAAAGTAAGAGATTAATATTAAGACTTATTTAGGAGCCAAAATATATACATTACTCTTTGTTATCAAGTATCCACTATCAATATAAACTATGTACCCTATCAAATCAAATGTGTATTGTCTCTAAAAGTATTACAACTTTTCGTTTTAATTTCCTAAAGTTTGATTCGTAAGTAAAATCACGTGAAAGAATTCGAGTTTGATTTACCTGTAGAATAATTTCTTTGTTTGGTGTTACAGAGATTTTGATATCTCTATGCTAGTGCACATGTATCAATTTGCCGCTGACATAAAGAATGTTTAGATCGATGCTTTGGCTTAACTTCTTCAATCAAACCCACCCTTGATTGTTGATCTTCAAGAATATGCTTCAAACCTTCAACTTGAGTCTCACTTGCAAAAACAATGCTATGAACTACATAATCCTTTAGTCTCCTTTGATCCTATAAGTCACTCAACATTTGAGTCTCCTTTAATTCAAGTAATATTTCTGGCTCTCACACCCAGTGTATTGGGTAAAGAAACCTCAAAATCATAATATATACGTGTTCAATCAATCAAGATGTATGTGAAGTCTGATTATGAATTATTTAATTATTAGAGATCAAACTCAGGCTACTTATTAAGGTCATCTCTTTAAATAAAGAGAAAATTTACCATATATACATACACACACAAATTACATAACCATTTTTTGTAGTGTTCATAAAATTGATAGAAAGTACCTTTTGAGTGGTGAATCAATTAAAAATTGCACTTGAATGTTCGTTGTCTTCACATTAAACAAGATGCCATTATGCTCCAACCAAATACACCACACTGTTGTTAGTCATCCTCTATATAAGAATAAGACCTTATATGCAACAAACACAAATATAAATAGATAATGTTAAGCTCCATGCAAGCTATAAATAAATAAAATAATGTTAAGCACGAAATTATAGGGCTGGCGACTGTATATGTTGTTTTTTTAGAGAGTTTCTTTAACACGAACCTTCCAAAAAAGTTTAAAGATGCCCTTACATATTTTAGTAAAATAGTGAAATTTTATAATAATTATAAAAAATGAAAGAGATATATGATTTACTTAAAATTCACTAAAAATTATAATAAATGTCTACATTTGGATTATTTTTTGGACACCTGTTTTTGAACCCGTACGTATATGATCATATATAGAGAAGACCTACCCCTATAGTGTGTATATCTCTCTCTCTCTCTCTCTCTCTTCAATAATGCAGATTTTGAGCAGCCAATTTTAACCTTTTGGAGGGATTTTATTCATAAAATACATGGTGGTAGCATGGACCCGCAAGCAGAATAATAAATAATCAAATGCCAGCAAATTAACACCATGGATTGGAGAAGATAATCTTCTTATTCTAACCTCTGCCAGCTTCTTCACAAATATCTCTAGCTACCAAATTAAGCCCACCATTCATTTCATTTACATATATTTTATATCTCTGTTCGTGCGTTGAGTGTGATTGTATGTATTCACAAACGCACCGACGTATACATGCAATGTAGGACAATATATATAACAAATGGATCATTGAAAAATTAATAAATGGTATATTCTCCAATGTAAAGGGATATTGATTAATATAACTTCTTTATCCTTACTTTTTTCAACATTCACAAAACTTAATTACCACAATAATAATCACTCGGTGTTTTTATACATATGTGGATCATGCATGTAGCTTCTGTATGTATATATGGTACAATTTAATACAAAAGTGTTTATGTAAAAAATTATACTAGCTAGTACATAATATTAATTAATTAAGTAATTAGGCATGTGGAAAAATAAGGATCATAAAAAATTAACTTCATATTCTTAATAATATGCAATAGTTCCCAATCAAACTTTTTGCTCATAAAAACAAACACATCAATAGGAGAAAATAATTAATTATATGGTGAGGGAAAGAGGGGAATCATCATAATATTTCCTGTGCTATCAACATCTTACTATATATTTTTCCTACTTTGTTTCACCAACAAGGGAAAAAGTTGAACAAAAAAACAGTTCATAAATGGTGAAATACATCAAAATTAGCTTCAATATTACTTAGATCTTCTGACAGTGACGTTAAAGGATATGTATTGAAATCTATTGAATTATTATGACTCAGCAACTGTCCTTCTTGCCATGAACTTGTCTTGTTGATGAATTCTTCACCTTCCCATGAGATTAATCCACCTGCATTTTCATTAATCATGTTGCTCATTTGATAATAATCACTCATGGTTGAAGTACTATTGCTTGAACTTTCATTCACCAAAGGAGAATTAAATTTGGAAACTGAGTTGTTGATGTTGTCTGAAAACTCTGAACTATTTAAACAAGGCATTGAAGAGAAGAAATAGCTTGAATTGGTTCCAAATTGGTTCTGTTCAAATTGTAATTGACTTGGCTGATAATAATTGCTCATACTTAAATTGTAGTGAAATGAATCAAAATCAAATGTTGGCTTATTCATAAGAAATTTTCTTGAACCTTCTGTTAAAGATAATCCACCAATATTATAGTGATTAATCAAATCACTCATTAGAAGTGCTTCTGAGTATTCATGTGAGGATTCTAGCATTGTGTGTTGTGTAGCTAAAATTCTTTGAGGTTGAGAGTGAGACAGTGGCATTAGCATTGATGGTTTATCCTTCTGTTCGTTTATAAGAGATTCATTATTGATGAAGGGTTTATGTGTAGCTGGATCAATCCCTTGTTTCAATAGTTTCTTCTTCAAACTTGAATTCCAAAAGTTTTTTATCTCATTATCTGTTCTCCCTGGTAATTGTGCTGCAATTTGAGCCCACCTGAGACATTTGAAGCATTATTTAACAATAACATGCTTGAACATTTAACAGCTTTATTCTTCAATGTACATAATATATGTTACCTATTTCCAAGTGCTTCATGAAGATTGATAATAAGATCTTCCTCTTGTTTTGAGAACATTCCTCTCTTCAAATCAGGCCTCAAATAGTTGATCCATCTTAATCTGCAACTCTTTCCACATCTTTGCAACCCTGCAATTCACACAAAAGTGAGTTGTAAAGGAAAAAAGATAAGGATTTTTTTCTTGCATATGTTGATAACTTGATATGTAAGTATATATATTAATATTAATATTACCAGCTAGTTTAGGAACAGAACTCCAACATCCAACACCAAACATGGTTATGTAATTGAAAAGCTTCTCATCTTCTTCAGGGGACCATAAACCTTTTCTTAGTTTTTGCTTTAAAGAACAGAAATGGCGACCCATGTTTGTGAGGACAATAGAAAAAAGGACACAAAGGACAGTGTTTCTTAATTATGGAGAAAGGCTCTGAACAATGAAGTGGTGACTGACTATATATAGTGAAATTACCCCTGTGGTTTTGTCATTGAAACTCTTATATTATGAGTTGAAAATATACTATTGTGCTAAAAAAAAATTAGGGTCTTGTTAACTAGTGACCTGAGACACTAGTTAAAGAAACAAAAAAGGAAATATTTACATTGAAAACATCATTCTTTACATTTTTTAAACTTTGACTACACAAGTTCTAATGTACTTATACTATATCTGGTTTCCTTAATCAGTATCTCAAACCACTAGTTAACATTTTCCAAAAAATTATATATACGCTAAAATAAACCATCAACAACATACCAAAAAGTAACCATCAATCTAGTATGTAATTGTTATAGTCAAAAAGTTAGTATCTAAGCTATACTCTCCAATATAATACCTAAATAATATAAAAACTATGCAGTTTTATATGAAATTCGTCAATTTAATCTTTAAAAATTAAAATATATAAATTTTGTTACGTTATTTCCTAATTTCTTAGTAATATATATTAAATTATCCCTAAAAAAATATATATTAAAAAAACATACATTAAATTTGATAGATTTTATATGGAGTACTTGTTAGGACTTACATCCGTAAAGAGAGCCAAACCAACATCCACGACAATTTTCACTATGTTGGCACTGACTCGATGATAGCCCTTTCTTTTTTGGCGGCTTCACTCACCTATCAATATTCGGTGGAAAAACTTAATCCAGTCTATAGGTAGCCAATTACGTGGTCCAACTCTCAACGAAAACACCAATTGTTGAAGACTTAAGTCCATGGGAAGAGCCTAACCTAAAAGACTAGTCTATTAGTTGGGAGAGCTTCATGACTTAAGTATCATTTCAAACACTTTTATTTTAGGTGGGAGAGCCTCCTAACAATATTTTATTTTATGAGCTAATCGTCATATTTATATATTTTAGAAAAGAGAAATTGTATAATTATCTTTTTCTAAAAGTCTTTCTACCATTCACTTTTCTATCGAGTGAAATACATATATGAGTATCATTTTTTTATGTAAGATTTATTTTTAAAGTGTGATACATACATAAATTTCATTCAACAAGTGAATGAGTGTTATTGAGAATAATTGAAAAGAGTGTGATAGTTAAATTAAGGCTTAAATGTGTGTTTAGTCCCTGCACTTTCACCCAATTTTGGCATTGGTTCCTGCGCTTTTTTTTGTTTGGCATTGTTCCATGCACTTTGTAAAATTTTTGGTTTTAGTCCTTCTATTAAGTATCCGTTAAAAAAAACCAAAACTAACGGTGTGCCACATGGACCAATCATGGCACGCCACGTGGCACACTATAAGACAAAAAAAAAAATTCAACTTTTTAATTATTATTTTATTCATTATTTTTTAACTTAAAATATCATTAGTCCCTGCACTTTTAGCATTTTTTGATATTAGTCCCTGCACTTTGGTATTGGTCCCTAATTTTTTTTTAAAAAAATATTCAATGAAATTATTATGTTTTATTATTGTTTTGTTCATTATTTTCATTGAGAGTAATCATAAAAAAAATCAAAAAAAATATTTTTAGAGAAATATATTTTAGTATAAACCTATTTTTGATTTTTTTTTATGATTATTCTCAATAAAAATAATGAACAAAACAATAACAAAACATAATAATTTCATTGAATGTTTTTTTAAAATAAAAAATAAAAAATTCAGGGACTAATACCAAAGTGCAGGGACTGATATAAAAAAATGTTGAAAGTGCACAGACTAATGATATTTTTAAGTTAAGTTAAAGAGTTGATTTTTTTTTGTCTTTTAGTGTGCCACGTGTCACACCGTTAGTTTTGATTTTTTTTTTTAACAGATATTTAACAGAATGACTAAAGCCAAAAGTTTTATAAAGTGCAGGGATCAAAGCTAAAATTGGGTGAAAGTACAGGGACTAAACACACATTTAAGCCTTAAATTAATTAATTCTATATTACCCGTAGATGAGGGTGCTAAAACTCATGAGGAAATAATTGTATTTGTGATGATTTAATTATTTAAAGAGAAAATGGCAAAATATTATATTAGATCCAGACTTAAATGTAAGCCAAAATGATAGATCCTATTAAAGTTAGGAGAGGAGAAACCTGAGGAACATAAAAGCAATCAAGTGGGATTTACGCCAAATCCGGTGATGCTTGAATGGATTAGTTTTTAAGAGGTCCCTATTTCCCTTTCTATAAAAAGAAATTAGAAAAAAGTAACCCATCAACAAAAAGCAAATAGAAAAAAATTGTTTAAAATGTTGATGTTTTTAACTTACTTAAATGTTAAAAACAAAAAATTGTATTGTCTCGTAAAAAACCGCAACAACCGAATCAACCCAACCATATGGGTTTGGTTTTTACTTCGTAAGGCATTCGAACCAAACCAAGTTGCATATTTTTTATCTTGCAGTTCAGATGACTTTTAGCCTCAAAATTGAACCCGACCACACCACAAACACCCTAATCAATTTTCTGTAGCCTAAACTTCAAAGTGAAACTTGTGATTGCAACAATTTCTCAATACCGGTCTTCTTTTGTGATGCGAAAGATCAGACAGTGTTGCAAACACATAACATACTAAGAAATTATACCTCTGACCAAACCAAAAGCTCTGATGTCAATTGTTTAGGAGTCTGGGGTCGCGAGAGAATCAACGAGCCCAAATGCTCAAGGACCTCAAGAGATTGAGACACCACATCTCCACTCAAAACCTTAAAACATTAGGTATACATATAAAATCTCTTATAAAAAACATTGTACCCACATATTTTTGACATAAATACACATTTAATTACTCACACTTGAAACACGACAATCTTCTCTGCAAGTGTGTGTTCACACATCCAACATCAGGATCCAACACATGATCCACTCTCGTCCCCTACCAAGCTGAACTAGAGCCCTGATACCACTTGTTGGGGAGTTTGGGGATCGCAAGAGAAACAACGAGTCCAAATGCTCTAGGACCATAAGAGATTGATACACCAGATCTCCACCCAAAATCTTAAGACAATAGGTATATGAGTCATCTCTCTTATATATCAAGTGTTTCCTCCATTATAGTCAATGTGAGATTTAACTACCCACATTTGAATTCTAACAAACCCTCCCTCAAATGTGAGTCACCCACATCACTAGTTTGATCCACACTAAAGTAAGGACTTTTTTTAGGGGAGAATAAGGACCCTTTTGATTGCCAAGTTTAGAAGAACATGATAGAACAATCTATAATATTTGATCGCAATACAATACTTGACGAATCAACAAGACATGACAAGTTAATTCATAACTTTATCCTATCATGTCAGTTTAGTTAAAATGCTCATTATAAAATTTAAAAAAAAATACAGTTTTATTCCTCATATTTTCATTCACTTGCAAAATTGATCCTCATATTTTCACACACTCGCAAAATTGATCCTCTCATTTTAAATCATTCGATTTGGTTGTTTTTTGAAATTTTTGAATTTAAAAGTGATGATATGTCACAATTAAACTGATGTTTTTATGGCATTTTTCGATGATTTCATGATTCTTGATCATTAATCCACATCATTAGATTGTATGACACGTCATTATATTTACAATATCACCATTTATAAGTAAAAACTTACGTGAAATGAACCAAAACTAGACAATAAAACACATGATAATGTTTTTTATTCTACCTTATCATATTTTATCATCGTCCAACTTTATATCTTCATCGTAAACTGTGTAATTAATAGATAACTTATTTGCAAAAAATAAATAAATATATTTTTATTGAGATTAAACGCTATGCACCAACACGATGTATTTTCTAGTTTTTACACTGCGTGACCTAGACGTTATATATCGAAATTTTAGGTTGCGTGACCTAGACGTTTCATATCGTAAATATCTTCTCAAATATCTCCGTTGCGTGGATGTTTTAGATTGTAACCTAAATCATTTTTTTCCCTCCATATATAAGTTTAAACTTTTAGTTGAGTGCATATATACGAAGTCTCTGGTCACAAAGAAAACGTTATTAACAAACGAGAGTGAGAAGAAGGGTTTATGGAGAAGAATTTCTCATGGGTAACGGCGAGATGGCAGTAGCTGAGAACGGTGGAGCTTCACTTCCTTCAATCGGCACTGATGCAATGAAGCGTCGCGTACACTACTTCTATGAACAAAGCATCAGTGATTATTACTATGGTCAAGGTCACCCAATTAAACCCCATCGTATCCGCATGGCACACAATCTCATCATCCACTACTCTCTCCACCGTCGTATGCAAATCAACCGTCCTTTCGCTGCTGAGCCGGAAGATATCCGTCGTTTTCACTCTGATGATTACGTCGAGTTTCTCTCTTCCGTTTCGCTGGAGATTGTTAAGGATAACTCGCATCCTCATAATCGGCAGTTGAAGAGGTTTATTGCTGGTGATGATTGTCCGGTTTTCGATGGACTTTTTCCGTTCTGTCAGGCTTCTGTTGGTGGATCTATCGGTTGTGCTGCTAGACTCAATCGGCGTGAAGCTGATATTGCTATTAATTGGGCTGGTGGATTGCATCATGCTAAGAAAGCTGAAGCTTCTGGATTTTGCTATGTTAATGACATTGTTCTTGGGATTCTCGAGCTTCTCAAAGCTCATAGGGTATTATTTTTATTTTTTCTGTTTATTCCTTGTTAAATGTTGTTTTTTGTGATTCTGTTATTTAATTTTTGTGTAATTATTGTTTTTTTTTGTTTTGATTTTGTTATTTAAGTATGAAAATTATGCTTGTGTGTGTTTTACTCATTCATGGTTTGTGTTTGTGACCTAGATTTGCACTTAAAGACATATGACACAGCATGAGCCGTGTGTGACTATATAATTGTGAGTGGTGTTAGTCCCACATGCATTGTGAATATGTCAAAATATTTGATATATAAGAGATGCGGCTTATATATATCTAGGGTTTGTTTGGATTGATTTATTCAAGATTTTTATGTGTGTAAATTTTGTGGACCGTTTGAGAGAAGTTATGAAAATAGGTTATGATGTTATTGGTTTTTAGCTTATTTTCATTTGTTTTCCAATATAGTTTATGACAATCTTGGACACGACATGACTATAAAATTGTGACTCATACTTAGGGTATGCTTGGTATATCCAATGTTTGTTCGAATTGACTCATTTGATGTTATTTATTGATACGCTAATGCTTAATATAGCAAAAATATTTAGCATGAAAGTTTCACGAAGGCACATACGAAAACAACACATGAGTGATTTATTTGTTTTTTGAGTACAAAATTAACAGGTGTGCTTCAATAGGCTACCAAGTATTGAAATATTGATAATAACTGGTTATATAGCTTCAATACTTTACATGCTAGCAATTGAAGTGAGCCATGTGTCTATTGCGGTGATTTTGAAGTTGTTTGGAACAGGGTCTTTTAACAACGTGTGTTTATCTTGTTTTTTGCTTTTTCATTTTATGAAACATGTGGTGCTTATTCCTTTTCTTCTATTTAATAGTAGATATATAATATACAAGCAGTAGAAATCACGTATCGTGATATATTCGCGTACATTTTTGTCGCTATATAGCATAGCCTTTATTGATATGCGTGAAATTGTTTGGGAGAACTTATGGAAACATCTTATAACATTGTTCATAAGCTATTTTCATAAATTCTCCAAGATAGTTTTTGAAAACTATCTTATATGAAAACAATTTAATTTTAATTTTATCTTTTTCTATAGAAATTGCTTATATATAAGCGATTATCATGATAAGTGTCTGCGATATAAGTTGGAATGTGAGACTTCTCCAACATGCATATTTTCAAACGACACCAACGATCTTCACCTTGGTTGAAAATAACACATCCGCTTCCATTATCGTCACCAAGAATCATAGTTTAGAAGAACCATCATACTCGATCATAAAGAGTATAGTCACTTAAAGCTAAACCACTCCAAGATTTTTCAAAAGAGTTATTATACTCCACAATAAAAGTATACGTCATTTGAAGTTAAATCACGCTATGAATTTTCACATGTTGAAAAGTCAAGCTAAAAACTTATAGTGCAACTTTCATGTTGGCAGGAGACATAATCACACAACACACTAACGTCAATGTCAGTCAATATTTGTGTACTCATCAACACCTCGTGCAATCTCGAATGTATCAACACATCCTTGACTTGAAAATTCCTCAAGTCAAAATTGATTCTTACATCAATTTTAGGGGTGTTCAAAACTGAGCCAACCCAATTAAAAAAACCTTAAACGAATTTGGTTCGGATGTATTCAGACCATTTTTTTTACCCAACTGCACATTTCAGTTTGCGGTTTTTATTTTACCAATGGAGCCAAACCAAAACAAATCGCAACATAAGAGAAACACTAATTAAACTTTTGTCACAATGCATGCCTAGTACTTGATGAGTCGATAAATTAGTATTTCTAATATGTTATTTGAGTTTATTCTATTTAGATTTGATTTAGTTTTATTTAAATATTATTTCCTTTTTGAGTTATTTTACTTCAATTGCAAATTATTATATT
>Ga0315915_1009006_pt1 | contig 11500 bp, 5 predicted proteins | sample MpolbnodulesMG_FD_207738 | JGI IMG/M metagenome (GOLD analysis project Ga0315915, IMG submission 207738) | Medicago polymorpha root nodule microbial communities from Los Angeles, California, United States - branched nodules | ecosystem: Host-associated > Plants > Roots > Nodule | place: USA... | reverse complement strand
AAATTCGATTTTATTTATTCAATATTTATTTATTCAATACATAATCATAAACATAAAATAAATGCAAATATAATTACAAATAAAAAACAAAATTAATAAATATAACTCTCGTTTTATTAATATCATTATAACTACTCATCATTATAATAATAATCCAAATTAGTTATTAAGAAGGGTGAGAGTAGTTATTAATCTCCACTCTCACCCTTCTTTTTCTCTCACCAGTAATTTCTTCTATTTCTGCGTTTCTTCTTCTTATGGATTTAATTAAAACTTGCTTTCAACGAGTTTATAAAATTCAATTAAACAGACATCCACCTGCAGATCTATACTTGAGTCATAGGAAGATGTTGGGTTTTCATAAAATTAAAAACTTACAATTTGCAGATTTTCTAATGATTTTTTATTCTGAAAATAATCTTTAGCCATGGATTTCTAGTTAATGGCTTACTCGTAAATGGGATCCTAAGTTAAAAAAGTCATGGCTTTCTAGTTAATGAGTCAATTTTAGCCAAACCCAGATCTGAAATTGAAAAGCAATGGGTAAAACATTGAAAACATTACAATAATTTCTCAAGATAAATTAGTGTATTATTGATCCAAAGGCTGCCATATTATTTTGGTAACATAAATGCTACAATATACCTTATACAAAATCCACCTCCTTCGTTCTCCTCCAAATATTTTTCACCCTTTAAAATGAGCAATCAAGTGTTGGATGTTCTTGATTTTTATAGATAAATAAATTTTAGTATTGGTCAGGCATATGAGTGATTGTGTGTTTTTTTTTTTTTTTTTGTCTTTCATGGCAAATCAATGGAACCATTTTTCATTGAACCGTTTTTTTTGGGCAAACATTATAACTCACTCTTTGTTTGTATAATAAATAGTTTTTTTTGTCTAGTAGTTTAGTGGTGACCGGAGCTCACACAATTAAATGTGGAGAAATGGAGTGTCTGGGGTTCGAACCCCGGTCCTAGCATAAATTATGCAATATCCCTACCAATTGAGCTAAGCTAAAAGCATAAAAGCACTTATATATAGGTATATACATTGTGATCCTTTTTCTTCTTCTATTTATTCATTGTTCCACTATTGAAGTAAGACATGAAGGGGCTCAATTATTGGAAAGACTATAGACAGCTGCCATGTAGGCAAAATCCTAGCTTTAGAGAAGATTTTAAACAAAGGGTGAGATTATTATATGGAAGTGCCACGTAGACAAGTTTGTTTTATATATAGATATAGATAGATAGATAGATTGTGAGTTCGAGAGTGGAAGTTATAATACGATAATCTTCATTGTTGTAATGTATCACACTAATTTGGTGGATAGTTAATTGAAAAGGTATAAATGGCCAAGTGTCACAGCTTGCAACATCATAATGCATAAGAATATATACCATGAATAAAACACAATCATCATTGATTAATTAGAATAGCAGCAACAAAGGCAAGACAGAAAAGAACTAAATAAATTAGGAAGATTTCTACAATGGTAATGTTTCCTAACAATTTTAACGCTGCACTTTTATATTGAAATGATGAATTTAGCAAGAGAAATTGATAAATGAAAGTTACTATGCTGTCAACAAAAGACATTTTGATTCTTCTAGCAGTAGCAGGTGCTTCAACAAAAGACATCTCTAATGTGTTGTTTCAACGCGTTATTGCAATTTACCTGAAAATAATATTTTAGAATATTAATATCATTTTCATTTTTTTTTAAGAATTAATTTCTTTATTACGAAGAATAAAATTCTTTTTAAAAAATAAAATAAATAAGAAATTTAAAATTAGGAACTAGGTGAAGATTCATACCTATTTTGAACATTCATGCTATGCTATGGTTTATTATTCAAGTCCTCCTCCTCTTCGTTAGGGGAAGCAGTTGTTGTTGGTCATCTTCATTTGCATCGTCAGTGTCTCTAACTTCAGCTCCAATTTCTTGGTGTTGTAACTCATTGATATCAGACTCATTAGGGAATTGAGCACCCGGTTGTAATTCAACAATTTCAACTCTACTACTTCGGCTACCATCCAACCTCAACCTATGGTGCGAGCGATATCTAGGGGTGACCCCAAGACCCTTTATACCGCTAGTTTTCCCCTTGTCGAGGGATTTAAATTTAAGTGAAAGGCTTAAATGATCACCTAGAGCTGTATCCTCAAACATGTCAAAATAATCGTCAATATTAGACCGACATGTTACCCATACATGATCTGACTTTATAATTTTATCTGACTTTATAATTTCCCTCATCTCAATCTCTTCAGTTAGATCCATTTCAAAGACTTTCATTCCGTGTTCTTCCATAGTAGCTTCAACATAATCTTCACCAGGAGAAAAGTTGTCAGAGAAAATGATGTAAAACAGAAAATAATACAATCCATTTTTTGGAATGTGAGGAATAACTATTGAAGTCTCCTCTGTGTAGTAATCAAACTTGCATGGAACTTGGGCACCAGGAACTAAAGAGTAAATATATGGTTTATGTTTGTTGTTGATGTCGAGATTGTATGACATGTTCTTAAGCATTTCACTTTGAACGAAGTTATTGTCCCGATAATTAGTGCAGTTCATGGCTGTCAATTCTTCCAAGGATGCAGGAAGCTTTGGTAGTGAATGAAGGTTTATGCAATCATCTAAATTGAGTTCTTGCAACTTTGAACAGTTTTGGATGTTGTCCGGGAGGGTTTCTAAGTTGCAGCACTCACTCAGATATATTCGTATTAAAGATGGCATGCCATCAAGGATGTACCCCATATTCAATGTATCAATTTGAGTGCATCCTGAAAGGTTCAAAACTGTAAGAGACTCTAATCCTGGATCATTTGATAACTTCTTCCCAACAATTTTAAGCTTTTCACATCTACTTAGATTGAGTTCAGCGAGTTTGCTATTTCGCCAAATCGATGACGGAAATTCATCTATAGCGGTGCCACATAACGACAACCATGTCATTTTCTCCGATGTCACAGAAAATTCCACAAGAGATGAACATCCAGAGAGATCAAGTTTTGTGAGAGATTTTAAATGAATGTCTGCTTTCAGGATTTTAATCTTTCTGCAATAAGATAAACCTAGCTCTCTAAGCTCTGGGGCAGTGAAAATGGATGGATGAAGTTGACAGAGATTCACACAATAAGAAAGAGATACTGATTCAAGTTTTGGTGCAAGAGATAAGTCCGGAATCTCAATCAGGTCTTTGGAGTAATCAAGATTAATCATCCTTAATTTGTCAAGCTTCTGTAGCAAGAAAGAAACATCACATTGTTCAAAAAACATTTAAATTCACTCATAAATAGTCTTTTAAAATCAACAATATATAACTAAATAGGGGCAAAATGGATAAATTGGATGGATATGGATTTAAATTCTATTGGATGGATCAAAAAATTCACTAGTCCATTAAAGTTCACTTTTTTTTGTTGAAAAAAAAAATCATACAATTCATTCATTAAATATTGTGTCCATCTAATCCATCAATTAATAGATTTTAATGGATCGATGTCTATCCGCATCTATTAATATTTTAATGGATCGATATCTATCCGATCCATTTAATGAAATGTGTTATTTAATTATTTTAATATATTTTACACAATTATTTTGTTGATAAGGCGGTGCAAAAGTAAAAATATACAACTCAATTTTATATGAAAATTGCTTTTCTAACTTCAATAACTTCTTAATAACACATGGAAAATACTAAATTACCTCTAGTGTTAGTTAACTACCGATGACATATTCGACATCAGTTAACTACCACTGGCTTCAGCTGCAGTTAATTACAGCTGGCTTTGCTGCACTTAAGTGCAGTTTCAGTTGTGATTTTACGCGTTTCGGTCGAAATATCAAAATAAATTGAGACTTAGTGGAATGCTACAAAAATTTACAGACCCTCTATATGTATTTTTATAGAGCTGTCTGCAAAAAACCAGGTCAAAATTCAATTTCTAGATCGATGTTTTGATGTGTTGATTTCTTGAGTTTTTGGCGCATTAAAAATTCATATTTAATCCATCTGTTGTCGAAAAACTCTATTTTTTTTGTGGAAAATGTATTTTTTATGTCCTGAACATGTGCAAAAAATGATGAAAAAACTCAACCTCTATATAACTTTTACAGACGTGCAGTTGGAAAAATATTGTGATTTTACGCGTTTCAGTAAAAAATTCAAAATAAATTGAGGCTTAGTCGAAATACTAGGTTAATTTTCAGATCCTCTATATGTATTTTTATAGAGGTGTCTTCAAAAAAATAACTCAAAATTCAATTTTTAGGTTGATGTTATGATGTTTTGGTTTCTTAAGTTTTAGGGGCGTTAAAAATTCATATTTAATCCGTCCCTTGTTGAAAAATTCAAATTTTTTGTGGGAGATGTTATTTGTTTTGTTATAAACATGAGTGCAAAAAATCATGAAAAAATTAAACCTCTGGAAAAAAATTTCGGACTCGCGCTTGGGAAAAAAATTGCGATTTTGCATGGTTCGGTTGAAAAATCAAAATAAATCGAGACTTAGTCGGAATGCTATGAAACTTTATAGAAACCTCTATAAAAAATACAAGAGGATGTGAAAAGTTTCGTAACATTCCGAATAAGTATCGATTTTTTTTTAATTTTTTCAATTGCGATTTTGCGCGTTTCGGGCGAAAAAATAAAAAAAATTGAGACTTATTCGGAATGTTACGAAACTTTGTACATCCTCTATATGTATTTTTATAGAGGTGTTTATAATGTTTTGTAGCATTCCGAGTAAGTCTCGATTTATTTTGATTTTTCGACCGAAACGCGTAAAATCACAACTGGAACTGCACTTAAGTGCAACAAAGCCAACTATAGTTAATTGCAGCTGAAGCCATCAGTAATTAACTGCTGTCGGATATATCAGCGGTAGTTAACTACCGCTGAAGGTAATTTAGTATTTTTCATGTGTTATTATGAAGTTATTGATGACAGCCCTTAACAAACTTTTTTATGAAGCCCAAAAGAGTTTTAAATACTAATTTAATATATATAATAAAAAAATTAAATATATATTAATAGGTGGTTGTGCACCTCCATTGACCGTCGGCCTCCACTGTTGACCACAGTGGCGTTTGGCGAGTCACAATGGTGGGTGGTCAGAGCTCCGACAAGTTTCACGGCGACACCCGGTGGTATACGGCGGATTCCGGTGTTGACCACCGTCACTATTAAAATAGTATTAAATATTAATAATATATTAAATGAATAATATTTTAATATTAAAAATTAATTTTTGAAATTAATTTTTTTTCTCTTTTTCTTTCATATTTTTGGTTCAATTTTTTATAAAATTATTTTTGTAAATAAATTATTTTTATTTTATAAATTAATGTGTTTTTTATTAGTTAAAGTGAATTAAATTATTTTATAAATTAATGTGTCTTTCCTCAAAAAATTATTTAAAGTGAACTCAAGGATCTATTTTTTTTAAAGAGATAATTCATTGAACTTTTAAAAAAAGTGGATGGATCAAATCTATCCATGTTTTTAAATAGATGGATCCAAACCAATTCATGAACAAATATATTATTTGGTGGGTGAATTTTGTAGCGGATGGATTTGCTGAATATGGATTTAGAGAATCAAATTGCCACCCCTGTAATTAAGCATATATAGAACACACTAAGGCACCTCTACAAACTAACAATAACAAACACAATAATTAATTTGTACCTGAATTCCATCCCAAAGCTTTTTAAGCTTGCTGTCGGTCATGTTAAGTAGTACAAGCATTCTGGCAGAAAATGTTGATGGCAAAGACTCAAGTGGGAATGATTTCCAAAAAAGGTGTCTCAATTTATCAGACAACCACTCAAGATCAAAATGGAGGTATACTCTGTGGGATTCCCACGAACGTTTAGTGATATGAAGAAATCTTAAGTCGGTCATGCTTTTAAAGCAATCAGAGCTCAAGTGTACGTCCCCAATTTTTGAAATATCGAATAGTATAGCTTCAACAACATCAGTTCCCTGAAAAACAAAATTTAGAATAATAATTAGTAAAGACTATCATACATATTTATTTTGCTTAAATTTCATAATCAAATTTATGCATGCATTTTCATGTAGAAGTAATCGAGTCTTCCACTTACCTTGCTATTTTTTAATACATCACACACTTCCTCAGGATCCCACAATCGACTTCTTTTTCCGTAGTGTTTGGGAGCTTCATTCTTTACAATATCTCGTCCCAGTTCCTCTAACAAATTATGCATTTCGAGTGATTCATCCAACTCACTAAAAGTTATGAATGATTTATCTAGAAGGACTCCTATCCCACTTTCGGCATAAAAATTGCTAGCATTCCATAGAGATGTTAGGTAATCTCGACAACTATAAACATTAGGTTCTAATTTTCTTCTGAGATAATCACTAGTATTAGAACAGTTACTGTTGAAGAAGCATGCACTGTCTAGAAATATGTCTTGCTCATTACTTCCTAAATCATTAAAACTCAATTTTAACACATCAAGAGTTTTCGTATTGGGAATCTTTTTGAGCTTATCCAATTCACTTTTCCATTCCTCTGTGCTTTTTGTACGAAGATTTGCACCTAAAACCTTTAAAGCCAGAGGATTGCCACTGCAATACGAAATTGCAATTTCTGAGAGCTTTTCATATCCAACTTTAGCATGTTTTCTTTGGAAGGCATTCCAATAGAATAGTTCACAGGAGTCATACCATCCCAATCCATCAACCTTATATATTGCACATTCATTAAATTGGCTACATATTTGCTTATCTCTAGTTGTGACAATGACTATACTACCCGGTCCCAAGCAATTAACTATGTCAAGATTTTCTGCTTCCTCTAAAGTTGACACATCATCCAACACAATAAGACTTTTTTCACATTCAAGTTTTCTTTTGGAAATTGGGGTTTCTACATAAGGTGCATCAGGACGAATCTCCAACAATGTAGAAAAAAGATGTTTACGTGCAACATTGAGTCCAGACCTAATTGATACTCCCCTTACATCTTCGAGGAAACAATGACGTTTGAATTGAGAACAATGTTTAGCATATAAACTTTTAGCCAGAGTTGTCTTTCCCATGCCCCCCATGCCCCATAATACAAGGATTTTGACATTATTTGACCCAATTTCTAGCAAGGGTTCAATCTCTCTGTGCTTATCCTTAATTCCAACAAGCTCCTTGTTAACTTCAAATGGGCACCTACGATTCAATTTTTCCCAAACATCTTTGACAATGGCTTCAATGAAGACAGGGTCATCACTACCATATAAAGGAGAGACAGAAAAGAAGGTAAACATTCTTATTGTGCAGATAATAATTATATAAAACTATGATCAAGATTATAGAGCAAGAATGAAAGAGAAAATATTTCAAAAAGTAATAATCGGAAAACATAAGAAGATAATTACTGTTCTAAACTTCTATAGTTCTACTATATTATTCATATTCAGAATTAAAAAAATAGAAAACAAAAGATGAACATGATTTGATGGCAAGGCCGGTCCTAAGACTTTTGGTGCTCTGGGTGAAACAATAAAATTGTGCCCTTTTAATTATTCCTATATCTTTCTTCTTGTATTTTTTGTTGCAAAAAATTTATTTATAATCGAAGTTCATCGAATAAAAAAGGAATATATCGATATAATACTAACTACTAACTAAAAGTAATAATTTTGGCGCCTCTAAAACAATGGTGCATTGGGCTGCTGCCCCTTCCGCCCACCCTCTTGGCCACCTTTGTGGTCACATAATTCACAAGAGCAATGCTAGCAACACTCTCTTTTGAGCACTCTCTCTAGCACTCACTCTTTTATTGGGTAAAATCATTGTATGTCCCACCACCATATGTGGGTTCCATTTCCAAAGTGTAGGTCCCACATTGATTTCACCTAATAAAAGAGTGAGTGTTAGAGAGAGTGTTCAAAAGAGAGTGTTGCTAACATTCCTCTAATTCACAAATACTTTGGTATATGGTATGAGTATGGACCCACGATACGTGACATGAGAAGAATTCGATACGCATGAGAATAGAGTTTTGGTATGCATCGATTTGCAACAAATGAACAAACAATCATTATAAAATAACCAAAAATATATTAGCAACTAAGACTGACTGAATTATTTACTATTTACTTTACTATTCGATTATTTTTCTATTATTACTAAATAATATAACTTATTTAATTATTTATGTTTTTTTTACAATTTTTTAGTTATGTTACTTTATTATTGTATTATTTGTTAATATTTTTATGTTTAAAGGGTGAAAAACAAAACATTTTAGAGAGAGGTTTCTAGCAGCCACAAGGAAGCACAAATGATATGTGGAACAAGATGACAATGAGATAATAAAAATAGCAAAAGAGATATTGGAAGAATCAAGAGGTTTTGAAAGTAAGGGTAAAGAATCTAAGTGATGGAACAAAAGCATACAAAGTAAAAGTGAGGATCAAAAGGGAATGTTTTAGAGATTGATCAATGTTTGCTAAGGAAAGAGAAAGAAAGATAAGGGATTTAGATCAAGTGAAATCTTTTAAAGATGAAGAGGGTAAAGTTCTCCTTCAGGAAATAGATATAAAGGATAAATGCAATAAATATACAAATTATTTAATGAAAGATATGAGATTTTATTGGACTTTAATAGGCTAAACATGAGAGAGGAGCATCTAAACCAAAACTATTTCCGTCAGATTCAAAAAATAAGATATAACAGAAGCGTTTACAAAAATGAGTACTAGCTAGCAAGGTGATTGGGTCTTTTAAGAAAACCTATTGAAGTGTGGATTTTTTTTTAATGATATAAGTATTAGGTGGCTCGCCAAACTTTTTAATGAAATTATGAGATCAAATTGAATGTCAGATATGTGGAGAAAAAACACTTTAATTTCGATCTATAAGAACAAGAGGGATATGCAAAATTATTCAAATTACATGGGAGTTAAATTTATGAGTCATACTATGAAGTTATGGCAAAGAGTGATTGAACAACGACTAATAAAAGAGACTCAAGTTACTGATTACTAATTTGGTTTTATGTCTGGAAGGTCGACCATGGAAGCGATCTAATTACTGCAACGTGTTATGGAGCGATATTGGATGGATAAAAAAGAGTTGCATTTAGTTTTCATTGATTTCGAAAAGACGTCTCATAAAATGCCCACGAAGATTTTGTGGAAAATCCTAGAGAAGAAAGTAGTTAGGATTGTTTATATTCAAGCAATAAATATATATGTGTGTGAGGGGACTCGAACTAGTGTGAGGATGTATGATGGGGATATCAACGATTATTCCATAATAATAGGATTGCACCAAGGATAAACATGTGTCTTTTTTACTTTAGTTTTGGATCCACTTACAAAACACACCTAAGAGTTAGCACTAGGATCTATGAAGCCCGAATACGTGATATGGGTGCGGATGCGATACAGGTAGGCTGATACACGAAACTTTAAAAATTTATGATATGATACGATTAAGATACGTTTAAAAAAATTTATACTGAAACTTATATGCTTGTAAAATACTTGAATAAAATAAGGATTGATTATTATTCATTGTGAAATAAATGTAAAGTTTTCGTATAAATCATATTATATTTTCATTCCTATGCTAAGATATCAATAAAAGCATCATTAAAAGAACTCAACACAATTTTTTTTTAATGTTGATTAATTGAATCTCCTGTCTCTTGTTACCTTCATTAACAAGTATAATTTTAAGTGGTTCATCGAAAAGAGAAACAATTCTACTAATACATATCTAAAATGGAATCATATCATCTTCACTAAACTTTCATAACATTGTCTCATTTGTTTACCCATCATTTTTTCTAGGATACATAAATGTGAAATATCTTATAAGTATCTTTGTGTTTATGTGGAGTATACTATAAATATCTGATAAAATATTTTTTAAAAATTAAAATAAATAATTCTGATACTCGCGGGTAGGCATCCACAAGTATCTATGAATTATTGATATCTGATATGGATACGTCTTTGTGTTTGGAGCATTTGGGTTTCATAGACTCGGATGTATGCTTTTTGCGGAGGATGTAGTCATGCTTGGAGAGTTAATTGAGGAATTGAAAGAGGTTGGAGAATTGGAGACAAACCTTAGAGTTAGAAGCATATGCCTTCTACCTTAGTAGAAGAAATGCATGATATATGAAATATAATTTCAGCAGAAGCCGAAGTAGTTGTATCTTATACTTGAAAGTTAGAGATCATATCATACTACAAGTTACACAATTTAAATATCTTGGGTCCATAATACAACACGACGGAGAAATAGAAGCAAATATAAATCATCTAATTCAATCAAGGTGGCTGATATGGAGAAGGAAGTGATATGAAAGTACCGCTCAAGTTAAAGGGAGAATTTATTAGACAACAATAAGACCGGCAATGTTGTATGAAATATAATGTTTGACGGTAAAGAACCAACACGAGAATAAAATAAGTTTAGCGGAGATGAAGATGTTGTGTTGGATGTGTGATAAGACTAGATGAATATGATTAGAAATGACAATATTGGAGAGTATTGAGGAAACACTTACAGTAGAAAATAGGCTAAACTGCACTTTTCGCCCCCTAAGTTTCAAAATGTTGCGATTTTGACCCCTTATTTAAAAAAATGACAAAAGTGACCCCATGTTTAGGGAAATATGCTCTTTTGACCCCATATCATGAGAGAAATATGATATTCTGACCCCTTATCTTCTCAAAAAGTTGCAATTATGACCCCTATTTTAGGACATGTGGCGTCTTCTAAGCAATTTTGGGACGAAAGGGGCCAAAATTGCCATTTTTTTAATAGAGGGCCAAAATCACAACATTTTGAAACTTAGGGGACAAAAATTGCAGTTTAGCCTAGAAATTATGGTGAAAAATAAGTTTAGGTGATTTGGGCATGTAAAAAAAGACCTACAATTTATGTAGTAAGAATTCTAGACGACAGGGAGGATAGTCTGCTTACTAGAGGTAAATGAAGACATGAAAAAACTATAAGAGAAGCTATTAAAAAATATTAAAAAAATTAATGAGTTGGACCGGTTTATGGTAGAATATTATGGCATAATTTTTTCAATGTAGCTGATCCTACTTAGTGTGAAAATACTTAGTTGTTGTTGTTATTAATTACTAGCGGAAAGACGGACACTACCATGTTTATCTATCCATTTTTTTTAGTTTACATTGTGCTTACTAGTATAAAGAAAGAGATATTAATATTGGCATTTCACATATGCTTTGATAAAATATTTTGGCAAATAAGATAAGTTAAAGAAAGAGATATTATTCTTATTTTGATGGGGTTTAATTATTTTATTTTAATTAATAATTTAAATTCCCGTTGTAGGGATGTTCCTATTTTAATGAGATTTAATTTCTTTTTTAAATAATAAAATAAAAAAGATAAAATGTAATATAGATGGGGTATAAAATTGGTAGTGAAAAGTCACTAAAAATCTTGTATCCTTTTTTTTTTTATGT
>Ga0315915_1009002_pt1 | contig 11504 bp, 5 predicted proteins | sample MpolbnodulesMG_FD_207738 | JGI IMG/M metagenome (GOLD analysis project Ga0315915, IMG submission 207738) | Medicago polymorpha root nodule microbial communities from Los Angeles, California, United States - branched nodules | ecosystem: Host-associated > Plants > Roots > Nodule | place: USA... | reverse complement strand
TTCAAACTAACATCAGCATCAGCCTCAATAATCAAAATACCTTCTCTAGTGCAATCCACCATAAGTTTCCTACTAGGACCTTCCATTAATCTACCTGCAAATGGATAATAAAACACTAAGTGTTTTTGCTAATGCTTTTCTATAATATCAACAGGGTCTTTCCCTGCCATATTTGGATCATATTTAGAAAATTGTATCACTGGAATTTGAAAACGTAACCCTTCTTGGTCATCTATGTCTGAAAGTAATTTTATTTCATGAGGTGTTGGTTTTGATGGTCTTACAAATTCAGGGGCATACCTCTTCACTGTGGATAACAGAGGTTGGGCCATAATTAGGAAAGGTATAATTGAGGAAAGGGTACTAAATTTGAGAGTGGTTATTATAGAAGGTATGGTATATGCAAGTATATATAATGTGCCATATGCATTGCTGTGTAACAAAGGCTAATTTTGTTCGGTATTTATATACCGTACGTATAACAAAGGCTAATTTAGTAATTTCAGGGGGCCTAAGAAGATATAGGGGGCCTAAAAAGCAATGTTCTAAATTTAGTAGGCTTGGTGGGGGCTTTTTTAAGTGAGCTTTGAAATTTGAGGCTCTATTGACACCTCTAAGGACAAGGCGTTTTTAGCTTACGAAGACTTGTCATTGGGAAACTATCTAGTAATTACGAAGATTAAGGGTAAGAACAATTTCTTGTATTACCTTAAATTTGTACCTTGTACTTGATATTAAGGCAAGTTTATGGTTTGAACTTGTATTGTAGACTAAATTTCTTTACCGTCCAATATTGAAATATGGCACCTTAAATTTTAGTCTATAAAATTAGTTATAGTGTCTCATTAAATATCATAATCCACACATATCAAGTATCAAAAAATTTACACATAGGGTTAGCATGCATGATCATGCAAGAATCCATGACCGTAATATAAAATTGCCCATATCAATATGGAAAATTTAGTTGTCAATTAAAGACAACACTTCTACAATGACCTCCACCCAGTGACATATGGTCTATATATAATATCCATACCAAAAGACTAATAGTCACCCCACAGCTTCCAGAATATCACACAATAAGTATATATGTCATGATATGCAACTTGATTTCATCATCAACACACACTTCACCATAACAAGTGCTCCTTTGAAGCTTATACTTTGAGGTCAAAAGCCAACTTAGGGGTAAATCTCTAATTTTAGGTAAGGGTGAGATGACTTTCGACTGAATTAGGTATATAATGATGAATGGTGACAAATAGGGAATATCTCTAATTTCTCATAATCTAGGATTTGACCAACTATTGATTCATATAGAGTAGATTAGATGTTCAAATATGATAATTGACAAGTGATGAATAAAATATTAAATTATAAACAATATTCACTTGTATGTTGCTAATTATGTGATATATGTTGAATTGAATGATGTTATATTGTGAAATTGATGTGACTTATATGTAATTGGTGATATGTATTCTAATAGTCTAATGTGTTCAATATGATATCTTAATGTGAATAATATGATGTGTAGAATTGTGAAATCATACGGTGTGAATTATCTGAACCTTGAAATGTGAACTATGTGAGCCTTGAGCAGTGAATTATGTAAACCTTGATGTATGAATATTGTGTTTGTTGTGAAAAACATGCATTGTGTCATATATGTGAAAGGTGTTAGTCCTTCTCATGGTTAATTACTCACCAAAAATTTCTCCTGGCTAATTTTTCATTCATTACCTTTGTCTCCTAATTATCACGGTTACTATTTCATTTGTCGAAGTGATATTACTCTTTCTACTATGTCATGTTGGTTTTAGATGATCAAGTTTTCCCTATTGTTGAGTTTAGCAGCTGTAACAACACTGATCAAGTTTCTTATATATTTACCCTGCTTTTTTTCAATTTCGATATTATTTTATATTTGTTTGAAAATCAGTTCTATTCTTAACACAGTGAATAAAACCGATGAAAGTCAAAACCATAAATTCCATAAATCTACAACAATAAAGTAGGTTACTTAAATCAAAAGTTAATATTTGCTTCTACTATTTAATACTTTATTTTGGCAGGATAGGTGGTTAGGAGATGTTCCATTGTGTCGTCGTTTTAGTCGATTGTTTAATTTATCGTTGAATAAGTCAAGCACGGTGGCTGAGATGTTCTCTCTAGGTTGGGAGGTTGGGGGAGCAGCGTGGAGTTGGAGGAGACGGTTGTGGGAGTGGGAGGAGGAGTTGTTAGGCGAGTGTCGCCTTTTACTTAATTTTGTTGTGCAGACTAATGTTATTGACAGGTGGCAGTGGCTCCCTGACACCGTGGGGGGATACACCGTACGCAGAGCATACCAAATTCTTACTACACAGACGGATCATATAGGTGACGATATTGCAGCTCTTGTTTAGCATAAGCAGGTACCTTTGAAGGTCTCTATTCTAGCCTAGAGGCTGTTGCGGGACAGGTTGCCAACAAAAATCAATCTGTTACGGCGTGGCATCATACAAACCGCGGCCAAATACTGTGTGGTGGGCTGTGGAAACGACGAATCAACATTTCATCTATTCTTTCACTGTGAGATTTTTGGTGCTTTATGGCAGCACATAAAGAATTGGCTTGGTGTTTCAGGAGCTGATCCGTTTACAATTAATGACCATTTCTTTCAATTTACTAATGCTTTAGGAACAATGAGGACCCGACGATCCTTCATGCAGCTACTTTGGCTATTGTGTGTGCGGATTTTATGAAATGAGCGAAACAACAGGCTCTTCAATAACGTTCAAAGGTCTATGTTAGAGCTGTTGGAAAAGGTTAAATTTAATTCTTTGTGGTGGCTAAAGACTAATAATGTCACTTTTGTATTTGGTACTCAAAGATGGTAGTCGGACCCGTTACAGTGTCTGGGTATCGACTGACCTATGCTTTTGTTTTTTATATACTGACAGCTTGTAATTTTGGGGTGACCTCTTAAGTAAACCTTGTACTAAAGTGGACTCACTGCCGTTGTTTATATATTCCATTTTTGATTCTTAAAAAAAAAGGTATTGAATATAATATAAGTTCCACATCATTGGGAATTGATGCACCTACTTTAAAAACCAATTTCTAATATTACTTGCGCGTAAGATTTGTTGTTTTAATCCATCGCATGCATTGCTTGGTAAAAAATTTCCAGAACGTGAAATTAGGAACAAGAAGAAAAAAATCTCCCTTTGATTTGGGAAAATTTTCAGATAGATAAGATGATGAGACCTAATATGGAGAAGAATGGGAAAAGTTAGCTCTCAGAATTGAGCAAGTTCAAGTTTACTACACCTTAAAAAAAAGAAAATCTCATTTTGGGTTCCTATCTATAAACTCATGAGATTTAAATCTTTTTTGAGTTAAAAAATAATTGATTTCCTCATGCTGCTCACAAAATCAACAAATTTGTGTTTGTTTATTCCTTTAGATTTCCTTTAAAAAAAATTGATTTTTGTCCACGGTGTCAATCAAATTGCCATTGTGTGTATAATTTCATTTGTGCCTGGTTTAGTCTGAGTATTGTAGATTGTTTATATAAATTGTTATCAGTTTTTTTTTTTTTTTTTTATAATTGTATTTTTCAAAATTAAAGAAGATGCGAGAGTCAAGCTTGAGTTTCTGGGTTTAAATATCTTTTGTTTTTGGGATTAAATTTTAAGTTTTTTTTTTTTTTTTATATTATGGATTTGGTGATAAAAGTGATGAAGTTTTATAGGTTTGATGATGAAGGGGATGATAAATGTTAATGTTTTTCTCATAATTTGACAGAAATAATTTATTTGGCTGAGGAAATGTGTGTTAAGGGACCAAAACATAACGAAAATTAAATATGGTTCACGTTAGAGACAAAAAAAAATACTAACCACTAAAATAAAAAAGGCTAGATGAGGCATAAGAAAATTGGAGTTTCAATAAAATTATATAGCTTTCCAAGTTAAGTTCAAAATACGAGAGAAAATATAAATTTAACAACACAAACATAATATACTCCTACAATATGTGATATTCCAATAGGAATAGAAAAGAGTAATTAGAGTGTTTTTTCCCTTATAAAAATGTGGTCTTATGGTTTAATATTCAAAATCAATACCTAGACCTATATTTTTTTCTTGATAAGCCAGGAGAGAGGTAAGTCGTCAAAAGGAAGCAACAACATTCAAATTAGATTGGCATCCCGATGAACCTCCATCGTATGCCGTCAATCTCAATCAATTTTATTAAAAAAAAAGAAGGAAAGGTATATACAAGAGGGGGAACTAGGCCAAAACCCTCAAAACAAGAAAGAAAAGGGAAAAGATAAACAACAAATTAAGGGAATCTGTAAGTAAGCAAACCACATTTATCTCAGTATAAATCAAAGTGTAAAACAGACGGTAATTTAGTCTAAAGCAACTTTAGAATTCGAGTTGCCCATACCTCGCACATTCCAATAAAAAAATTCATTGAGTAGTTGGAGGGAGTCCCCTTAGAACGGGTTCCATACGGCGGCTTCCCAAGAACCTGGGGTTGCTCCAATTTCTGTTTATGTTTCATCGAAAGAATTAGTGTGAAAGGAACCTTTGTTGCCCTCTTATCATACTCACGGATTCTTTGCCAAAGGTAAATATCCTGCTGTATGTTAGGATTAATATGTTATGCATTGGACCATCTCCATTGTCGTACTGTGTTGTTGTCATCAGTGGCTAATTCTGAATTTTGAACTGCACCCTCAACAGGAACAACCTCTTGATTATGTCCCGCAACATACTGATGATGTACCTGACCATGCTCATATTGTATCTCTACCATGTTGTTACTCTGCTCGAATGACTTTTAACTTGCGCAGAAGAAGCTGAAGGTACTTCCTCTTGCGCTACAGTGTGCTGAACCGGCGAATTACTTACTTCCGTGGCCGAAACAATATCCTCATGCACGTCAACATGCTCTACAATAGATGGAACCAGATCAAAAGTAGCTGGAGAAGTAGGAACACTCATGTCCTTATCATCCGGATGTGTTTGCTCGACTCCAAGTGAATGCACATCATCGTGCCCAAGCATACTAGCTAATTCCAACACGGGAGAGACAGGTTGAGGCAACAAACCCTGTGGAATTGCATCCGAAACATTTTGCAATGAAAAGCTAAAAGTATTGGCAGCAACATCATGAGTAGGTGCATCAGATTGTGAAGTTGCGACGGTTGCCATAATTTCAGAGTTAACCACTGACTTCTCAAAAGCGAGCGAGGAACCAATACCAAGGGGATTTTCGCGTGCCGGCCATTTCGTGGTCTGAGGTTTCTTCTGTACTATTACTTTCTTTCCCTTGTCATGCACCTTTTTATTACTATCCTTGACTAGTCTTCTTTCCTTGTCTGGATGAAACCAACGACAGTTTGCAACGTAGTGGCCAATAATCTGACAATGTAAACAGAATTCTGGGAGCATACTCAACCTCGACAGGAAAAGCATATCCTTCCCTTTCCACCATGAATTCGTAGAAGAGACGCCATAAAAAAAAATCCACCAGCACCCGCGTATAATGACCAAAGGTGCGTTTCTGAGTTGCAGCGTCAATAATAAGCGGGGTGCCAATGGCTCCCGCAATTTCCAAAATAGTTCTTTCTTGCAAGTACTCTTGTGGCTGGTCCAGAAGCTGTACCCAAACTTGGGCATATGTCAGCCGCTGAGAGTACTTATTAAAATCTTTGAAGATACGGCCACTTTAGTATTAGAAATATGTGTCTGCGCAGTCACGAGAAGGGAAACCGAAGTCGCAAGTTCAGCCTGCCAATCTAACTTGGCGAGGCACGCGCTGTTGTGACCAAATTGATGTGAGCAATCGAACTAGAAGAAAGCTAGGCTTTAAAAATTGAATTGAAAGCATAAAACCACCAAATCCAATTGAAAGCATGAGCCGAGAAGAAGCCAGCACTAATTGGTTGAAAGCAATTCATGTATCACAACAACCAAGCCAAATTATTCACTCCTTCACGTACACTTTAGAAGCATGTGGATTGTTGTTTGGATTAGAATTTTGATGCGACGGCAGAACTCTTGTTCATCGTTCAGATTTTTTCAATGACCAAGACCTATATAAATCATTATTATGACCAAAATAAATGTTAAATTCGGATTGGGGGGAGAGTAAAAATTGGAATTCAATAAAAATTCGGGCTTTTCGATTTTAATGTATTAATGTATAAACTATGGAACAAAGAAATTAGAAGACTCACCCTTGAAACCATCCTCACTGCTTCTGTCATAAATTAATGTTGCTCTTCAACAATAAAAATAAAAACATATATGAAACCATATATATCTAAAGAGCATTACTAGTAGTGTAGGAGAAAGTAGGGCGACGATGTATAGCATTGTGGTGACAATTACAGACAAAGACTTACGGCATGGAGATGCAGGAATGATAAAGGTGGTTTATGGTTTTACTAATGTTTTTTGATTTAGTTATTATTCAAAAAACTACAAAAATTACAATACGTCATCATCGTAGGCTTTGTTTGCAAGTTTGGAGGGGAAGGGAGGGGAGGGTTTTGAAAAGAAAAAAAAAGGAAGAAAGAAGTAGAATAAATAGAGTACTTTGAGGGGAGGATTTTGGGGGGTTAATTTTTCTTTACAAAACCCTTCTCGTCTGAGGAACTAAAAAGTTGTATTGAAGTAGGTTTTGTAAGACTTTGAGGGTTTATATGAATCTTCAAATTTAGTCTATGTTGTTATAATATTTTTAATATTAAAAATATATGAATCATAAGTATTAATTTATCATTCTCTAAAAAAAACACTCTTTCAAAAAATATGAAAGGTTTCTCTATTTATCTTTATATTTCCTACCCCCAAAGTCTTTCATTCCCCTCCCCTTCAAACTTCCAAACATTAGTGTTTTAATGTATTCAATGGGTTAAAATATGAGAGAAAGGTAGGAAAAATCTCATGCACTAAAACCAAAGAAAGAAGGAAGAGCCCTTGTATGAGTTTCTATTATCACCTACTTATTAGAGATAAGTAATAAAAAAAATAGAAAGGATGTTTTGGTGGGGAAGAAGCTTTTCAAGTTAAAAAGAGAGACAGACAAATATATGATTGAAGGAAGGTCCACATGAGAAAAATGAAAGAGAATTTAGAAGTAAAAAAAGTGTGATTTTTAGTGTATGTGCGAAGGTGAGGAAAAAAGAGTGAGAGGAAGAGAAAATATTTTTTGGTGTACTTAATATGAAAGAGGTTAAAATAACCGAATTTTTTTTTAAAAGGTTATGCTAACATATGTCCTAAGAATACATGTTAAGGTTTCCCAAATTTAAATATGGCATGCAAGCAAAAGAAATAATTTCTGTCAAAGATTGATGCACAGTTTCCAAAATTCATTTTTGAGGAATCTTAATAATTAAAGTTTAAAGTCAAATGCAAGATTTTAAATTGCAATGCAAACAAAAAATTGATTTTTTCTGAAAGATCTTGTAACACTCTGATTTTCATCCAAGGTGTTAACTAAAACCCTGATTTTACGCTGAAAAGCTATTCTTTGCTTTCATAAACAGGGCATGACTCATGGCCTTGGGGCAGGGTGAGGACGGGTTTTACCTTTCCTATCCCCATCTCCGACTCTCATATACTTACTTATTACCCTATCTGTATCCAACGGGGATGAGGATTGAATCGCATCCCCGTCCCCAACAGGTTTGTGTATTCCCGCCTCATCCCCGTCCCCACAATGAATTATTTTTGTTTAATAAAAAAATAAGTTTTTTTTAGCCTTGGGGGAAATTTTGTAATGCATTATCCAGTAATATACTTATTTTAACATTTCATTGAATGAATGATTTGATTGCTTCTTTAAATATCAATTGCAAATTTTATATCATGGCAAATATCAATGGATGATAAAGTAATTTTCTACAATGGGACGGGTTTGGGTTTGAGTATGAGTTCGGGGTGGGTACCTATATCTCTGTTACCCGTCCCATACCAATGTTTTGAAATCGGGAAAAACCCAAACTCATACCCAAACCAAGTTAAAACGGAGAACACTCATCAAATCGGAGTTGGTTTAGACGGATAACCACAGGTATGAGTTTTGTTGTCATGTCTATGACTTACTAATGAATTGAAATATTATTTATTATTTTCGTTAGAAAAATAATTAAATATGTACAATATAAATTAATTTCAGGAGAAAATTTGCGGAATTGAAATGATTGCATTTACAACAGTAAATTTTTACCGAAAAAAAAAAACACTAAATTTTACTATCAAGCAAACAAACCCATTTTCGAATAGATTTTTTATCTTCTTTTAAACCAAGTTATCCAAACTGAAAATAAAAGTACCACGATGGTCTAAAAATAAACAGAGCAAGTTCTAAATCCCTGTTATCTTGCCATTATTCTTGAAATCCTTCTAAATAAGTTGCACCTAAAATGTTGCACAAGGGTCAGTTTATGACAAGTTATACAAAGCTAAGAACATGGACTCTACATAAAGATGATCAACGCACTTTTTTGCACATTTAATCAAGATAAATAATAACATCAAGAAAATATCACATTAAATGTAACATCCCAAAATTTAATTTAGCAATTTATACTCATTTACAATATTCTCTTCATTTCATTTTATTTGTAACAATTAGTACCATCGATAACATAGGAATTAGTCATTATAACTAAGGGTATTTTGGTAACTTAGCAGTATGGCTCTACACTTAAAAGAGGAAAAGAGTCCACTTGGTCAAAAAGTTAGATTTAAAAGTAGTGCTTAAAGTATTCTTAGTTTTTTTATGAAGTAATTGAAACCTAGGAATTTGATTAATTGAGTTAGGAGTTATGCCATAGAAATCATTCATTTAACCTTCATTGATGTAGTTTATTTAAGAAATCAATTTGGATTGAAAGAGAAAAATTGATTTGGTTCGGAATTTGGGTGCGGTACAAATGTGAACTTATTGGAATTTTATTGTTTGAGATATTTCTACGTTTCTACTTTAATGCAAGCAAATAAATATTACGAAGCAAGTAAAGAAGTTTTGAGTTTTTATGATTACAAAACTTGTAAATGGATTGTATTTATGTTTAGATGATGGAATGATAATGAATCAACAATAATTTGGTGTTTAATATGATGAATGTCGTGACGTGGTTAGTGTTCGTCTTTTATGCAAAATGTGATTTCGAAACATTATTGTTTTCTTTGAGGTGATAGTTGTTGATGATGATTTATTATTGATGATGAATTCTTACATGCAAAGTGACGATGATATTGATGATGAACGCATGTATAAAAAGTGACGATGTTAATGATGATGATTTGTTGGATGAACGTATGCATTATTGAGTCATATGTTCATGCACTCATAAATAGGATATTTATATCCAGTGACGATTATTAGGATACTTTTGACGATGATTAAAATACTTTTGTATTCAGTGACGATAATTATGATACAGTTGTATCAAGTGATGATGATTGGTAACACATGCATATAGAGTCGTGTCTAGAGCATTTCATACATTCGATATTTGGTGAAACGTGTCATATTTGTCTATGTGCTTGGTGATTACGTGCATTAGTGAAACTTGTTGTAATTTGGTGAACATATGAAGATGTGAAAGTATACATGTTGTAGCATTACGCTTGTATGCTTGTTGACTAATAATGATGTAGAATTCATTGTCAATTATTTAATCATGTGTTTATTAATCATTTGAAATTAAATATGTATCGTTTTACTTTCATTTGATTATGTCTTATTTGTGGAATGTTATCTAACCCCAAGTGGTCGTTTGGTTGACCGTCTGCTTATTTGTATGAATGGATAGACGGCTTGGAGGATTAGTTGCTTTGCCTTTTCTTGTGAGTATGCTTGAGGACTAGCTTTGGAGCTACCTCGTCTCTTTCCTTTAGAGTCTTAGTTTAGGGCTCTGATTATGGTGTCCGTCTTTTGTCGTTTATTTATAATGTTTTTATGAAATTTATCACTCAATATGTTGAGATTTGAGATTTTTATTGGTGATGTATTATGGTACATGTGACATGATTATTTTGGAGATTTTATGTATTGATGAGATATTATGATATTATTTCGCTGCGAGTTTTAAAAAATAATTATGCATGTTTTGGATTTATTGAAGATCCAACATCTAAATTCTTGAATGATTATATTATTTGCGTGATTTATTTCTTTAAGGGTTTATGGTGTTACATAGGTTGAATGCTATGTTGTAAGTTTGGGGTTGCTATTGGAACTAGCAACGTTCAAATTTAGGGTAGGGGTACTAGAGAACTCAAGAGATTTAAAAAAAATTCTCTTCGAAAAATGATAAATAAACACACCAAGTGTGTGGGAAAAAAAATAAGTTGAGGCAATCATGTAAAAAGGTCTTATTTTACAACAAAAAATAAAAGTTCTCTAGTACTCTTGTAGTGATTATGAGAGTAATTGTGTTAACAATGTTTTCGATTTTCAACACTGTAGGTTATGCTTAACTCCATTTGTTTTGATTAAACCTATTTTCTCAAATAATTTGCCACTTTCACCTAAACCCTGTTATAACCTAAAAAGATCTTAAAGTTCGACTTGATATTGATTTTTATTGACAGTTTAGAAACTTTTTAAGCCTATGGTAATATGACAAATCTGCATGTCGATTGGGGAAAACCTTTTTCAAACATTTGCGAGAAGCTATGGATAAGGTTGTTGGTCAAGCAAACCGGCACATCATAATGTCGGCCAGTAGATGAACTTTGAGGTTATTATTGGTAGGGTAAGCTATTATTTTACAGTCACTTTTCATATAACAAGTTTATTCCTTAAGGACAAGTAACAATTCAAGTTTGGGCTTGTGATGACAGTTGTCATGTCATATTTTTATAGTATTTTCAATTAAGCTTTTGGTCTAATTATAGTAGAATGTAATTTAGAGTCGATTTGAATAAATAGTCACTTTTGTTTATTGAGTCAAATAGTGAGTAGTTATCTATTATTACTCAAAAAAGAATAAGACAAAATCATCGTTTTATGCATTATTTGGTAGACTATTACTTTACCCACCCTATGGATTACTCGCGAGCCCTATTTTTTTTTTTCAAAAATACCTTGTACGGACTATGTTTTCTGAATTAGATTGTTAGTATTTTTTGGATTTTAAAATCGGGAATGCTCTTTTTCCAAAAAAAAATTTATTTTAGCCTTTCAAATTCGTAAAAAAAATGCAAATAAACATAAAAAAAAAACATAATAAAAAAGAACACAGATAAAAATAACTCATTTATTAAGAGCCTAAGAAGAGGGAGGGGGTAATCTACACCAGTGGAGAGGAAAGCGGGGGGGAGGAAAGAGGGTGGAGGGGAAGAAGAAAACAATGATGGCAAGGGCACAAGCGCCTCTAGGGAACAAGAGACCATGATGGTCAACCTGTTGAGGCAAAATCCCTAATTAATTTTAAAGATAATAAACCAATATGATTAAAGAATTAATGGACTTTGATTAAT
>Ga0315915_1009001_pt1 | contig 11504 bp, 7 predicted proteins | sample MpolbnodulesMG_FD_207738 | JGI IMG/M metagenome (GOLD analysis project Ga0315915, IMG submission 207738) | Medicago polymorpha root nodule microbial communities from Los Angeles, California, United States - branched nodules | ecosystem: Host-associated > Plants > Roots > Nodule | place: USA... | reverse complement strand
TTATCCTACCTTGTTTTAAGTGTAACACCCCACAAAGTGTAACACTTAAGACTATCACATAATATCATCAAATCTGTTTGCATGTTAAAGATGCCAACGATAAAATAGTACTTGTAAGTCCAAGATGTTGCAAGCATTATTAGATGAATTACTATTGATTATTAATCAGTAATCAACAATTTAAAAATGAATCAAACATTAAAATCAAAATTAACTTTTTCAAAAAAGTTAGTTTTCTGACTGCACCGTAGAAGCTCCCTTATGCTTAATGATTCTACTATTTGTGGAAGAAAAGAAGAAACCAACTCTTCCTATACATGAATGATACGTGTCTTCTAACTAACTTAAAAACTACTCTTTCAAATTTAAATTTCTTGTAGTTTTTTTAATTCTGAAATTCGTTGACTTCCCTAACACAATTGTCCTTTTTTAAAACTTCTCTTGCACGTTCCTTATGTGTACGTTATTTGAACTTCGAATATTTATAAACCTTCGAATACTAACAGCGTTGTTTTCTTTCGAATACTGGTCTTTTAAGGTTGATTTCGAATATTCGATGCTTTGTGCTTCATCCTGTCACCAAACTCGAGCCCAATACTTAAAATTTTGCATATAAAATATGCCCCAAAATGTTAATTCTTGCATAGTGTTCAAAATAGATCTACACGTTATAGTAAATGAGAATGCAACTAGTAACTACACTTGTTTCATACGTAACTAGCACATGCTATTGTGTGGAGATCACCATTCTGAGAGTTTTCACTAATTCATTCACTGTGATGTTGTAGCCTTCGCCCATCTGCATTATATATATCATAGCAAGTCAGAATCTCATGTTATAACATCATTATTCAATACACGATCAATAAAACTAATTAAATAGCACAAATTTAAATATTTTAATAAGAGAAATTTTAAAAACACCCTATATATATCTAACATTTTTTCTAACGGTCACGCTGAAACTTATGTACGTCTCATCACTTTACGTAGGATACATTTCCTAACTGTATTATCCACACTAAATTTCATGCAACAAAAAAGTGAATGTTAGAGAGTGTGTACGTACCTGACAAATGATGGTGATGTCAAGGATGGATTTTCCAAATTGCAAGACACTACTATTAACTACTGAAAGATGAAGATTTGCAAGGTGGGTCAGTATTTTGAGCAGGATACCATTTTGTTTCTCACAATGGACTATGACTAGTACATCTTTTTTTGACACTCTTGCATTAACCTCTGGAAGAGTATTATCATCACTTGTTCCACAATTGTACTCATCTGAATTCACTTTGGTCCTTTTGTTGCTACAAATGTTTGATCCAGCTTCTTGTTCTAGCTCTCTCACACGTTCTGCAAGTTTTTCCACATAGTCTTTAGCTTTCTCCAGGATCGAAGTGTCGTCCATCTACAAGTTCATATAGAAAAATTAATTTCAAGTGTATGAGTAGCTAGTCATCATAAATTTGACTCTAGAGTAACTCTAAGATGAATAACTTCACTTAATAATTCATTATAAACAACGGATTTCACTGATTCAACCTTATTTTGTTTGTTTTGACAATCTCACTAATTAAACCTTATATATATTAATGATCAAACATATAATATAATATTTATAAAAAAATTATTTTTGTTTCCACATGCATACATACAAACATACACACATACACAATGTGCTATCAATAAAATATAAATTCATCAAAACTAAAGATAATATTTATTATCTATTTGATACAATTCATCTTGTATCTCGGATATATAAAATGGTTATAGCTAGTCTTTTTTTTTTAAAAAAAAAAAAAAAAAAGGTCACAAACAGAAATTTTATTTAATTTTTTTTACAAATTCTATACCATCAAAAGACATGGCTAGTTTTTTTGTGTACTTTTAGCGGAACCAATATTTTTTAAATTAAAATTGAAACCAAGTTAAAATCACATTTGTCCAAACAAAAGTTATTTTTGAGAGTGGGAGAAAGAGATAGAAAAAGAAAGATATAAAAAATAAATTTAAAAAATTAAAATAGAAATTAAGGTAAAGGCACATTTGTCCAAACAAATTTTATTTTTGAGAGTGGGAGAGAGATATAAAATAAGGGGAAATGCAAATGAGTGTTTCGAGAATTGACGATCATTAAAGAGCGTATTGAAACACTCGTTAACAAGACCGATAAAATAATGTGCGAAAAAAAAAGCTAAGTTTTAACAGTGCTGCATGTCCAAGGTTGGGTTTAAACCCATGACCTTGGTTAAGTTAGATTAAAGAGACTCGTGTTATCTCATACGATATTGGATCGTAAATTTTTCTTTGAAAAACTTCAATTTCAATTTCAAGTCTCTTAGAATATGATTCATAATAATTGAATGAGCATACTTTTGCACTTGCACAGACGCCATCCGCACATGGGATATCTATCATAATTTTCATTTATTTCCCTACTTCTTTATTTTTTACAAATTTTTCTTCCCATGTTTTGTACTCTTCTTCCTTCCTTCTTTTTTATTTTTTGAGAGAAGAGAGAATTCTCTTCTTCCTTCCTAGACAATTCAAAATGGAAATGGATCACCTCAATTTAATTTCTTTTTCCATTATTGAATTTTCGAAAATTGTCAGAAGATGTTAATTTTGTTTTGTTTTTCCCATCTCAAAATGGGCCATGATACTTGAGAGTTTGATGGAAATGCAAGTATGATTGACAGAAAAATGTTCATCAAGAATTTGAAGTTAATTCTCGTGATCAATTTTCTTTAATCGAAGTTTACTAACCATTTACCCTCAATAATATTAATGAACTATAATAACAAACAAAAACACTAAAGAGAAAAATAAATGGAGATCTTACGGTGTGATCGAAATGGATTAAAATCCTCTCAATTTCTTTCATTTAAAAAGATAAAGACACAAAGAAGTTTAAAAAAATATAAAATAATAAATGATGGTGAGACCCACTATTTATTTTGTGTCTATCTCACTTCAAATTGTATACTCCATTTATTTTGTCAAATAGAGAGGATCCTAACCCAATTAAAACTAATAGAAAGTATTACTTACATAAGTAACTTAACTAAGTATTCCATTTGTTCCAAAATGTAAGTAAAAATGAGTTAATATAAATTGATGTATTCGATACAAGTTTTAAATCAAATACATTAATTTTTATTAAACAATTTTTGTTTATATTTTAGAACAGAGTGAGTAATGTATTGTTATGACTGTTACTTGGAAAGTTGACCGCACAAACTTTATATAGATATTTTATTTTTTATGAAAGCAACCTTTTATATTTTTCCTCAAACAACAAAACTTCATTAATTATCACTCATATGCAATTGAATCACTTCAAATAAGAAAAAACACAACAATTTCGTGTATATATAAGAGCTAGTAACACATATGCAAATAAATCACACCATTCATTTAAGTATATATATATGTTAATTAATATGTCAACTATATTTAATTTAATTTAATTTAAATACCAACCTTCTTTAAGCCAATGACATCTGAAAGTTCCTTCAATCTCTCTGATATCTCCTTCTCATTGCTTCCCTTTGTATCATCTGTGGGATCTCCAATTTGATACTCATCATCATCACACACAGATTCAGATTCTCCATCTTCAAAAATGACTTCGTCATATATTTCCTATGTATAAATGAAAACAATAAAGAAAAGAGAGTTATACACATATTCAATATGACTATGACTAACACAAAATCATGTGTAGCATATGTATTATATAATAGGTGATTGCAATTGGATTTTACCAAATCAGAATCATGAGAAGGCCAATTTTCTCCTGACTCCTCCATTAATTTTGTAGAAATTATGCTATTATATAAAATTAATTTTGTGCCAAGAATATTATGTAAGGTACTTGTGTGGAAGAATAAAAGTATAGTGTGGATAAGAGGTGGGGTTGTGAATAGCAGGTGGGAAAGAATGATAGAGTGATGAAAACAAAGATTCAATATTGGTGTTCTTAAGTGGAAGGGTAGCTAAGGTTGTGAGGTGAGCAGTAGGGTGCGTGGAGTAACTGATTACTTCATCATCAACTTGTGATGAGTCATATATATCTCATCAACTTGTGATGAGTCATATATCACATTTTAGAAAGAGTGGTTTATCAAGTTACAATTAAATTAAAAAGTTTAAGTAGATCCACCTTTGTTGCTAAACCATAATTACTAAAAATAAGTGGTGTAAGTAAGCGGCTTCTATAGAGACATTTGCAAGAATATACTCACTTATTATTTAGAAAAATAATATTTTTAGAACCATTTTGTAACAACTTTTGTGACAACTTTCTCTCTCATACTCACATTATGTTTTTACTTTCTCTCTTTATTATTTGGTTTCCGTGTCAATACATATTTTTCATTGTAAATTTATGGTTGTCCTAAATGTTATCACTCAAATGGTTGTTCAAATAACACACCTCTATTTTTTATAAAGAGTATCTTAACAAAGAGTCATGATAACTTGTGTCATAAGGGCACATGTTAAGGAACCCAAAAATAACAACTTTACATTGGAAAACATAATATCTCAACTTTTAAGAAGTTGAATGCACGAATTTTAATACGTACATTTCTATAATTAGTTCCTTAACATGTGTCTTTGATGGCACAAGTTAGCATTTGCCTTTAACAAATGAAACTAAAAAGTGTTTATATGCAACCTAAGCTGTAAGATCCATTGTTAAAATACTCATTTATAAAAACTAGTGATGACGTTCTATATTCTAATTTTTTTTTAGGGGATCAAATAGATAAGAATTCAGTTCATATCTTATAGATTTTTAGGTTTGAATCATGATGTCGATGTGAGGATTTCGTTAGTGGATAAATTGAAATGAACAATGTTATTTGTAATGGATGATTCACATAAGATAAGAAAGCATTAAAATAAGGGCATTATTCGCTAGTTATCGTGAGACACTTGTTAAAGACATAAAAATAAATAAATTGTGTATTAATTATTTTTTATACTCTTATGGAGTTGATTACACAAGTTCTAAAATAATTCTACCTTTATTGGTTTCTTAATAAGCATACAAAGACCCTTGTTAGTAATAATAAGAGCGGATAAATATATATAAAATGTTGGTCTAAATGCTAGTTATATGAAATAGTTTCCGTAACTAAATATATTTATAAATGTTTTAGGTTTTTTTTATATCAATAAGCATCAAGTTCTACTCATTAATTATTTTTTGAGAGGTTAATAATTTATTTAATTTTGTTTATAAAAAGAATTCTTTTAATTTCATATATAAGTCAAAATAACTACTAGTAAAATAATAGTTAGTTATCCTAAAAAATAGTGGTTTTTTTTTTACAAAATCCTAAAAAATAGTGGTTATTATGATCGAAAATATAAGCACTATTTTTTTATTTATAAATTTTTTGAAAGAAAAAGATAAGTACTGTATATCCACCGTTATATCATTAATATTATTATACACTCGCTAAACATGCAACTTGCATCTACACCGTTCAATCATTCATAGTTTTACACATGTCAATCAGATAGCGACCATGTTTGAAGCATGGGAGGGTCGCGTGGTTCGCGTGTGTTTCATGCGTATTCAACGACTTTCTATTTTAGTCTTTTAATTTATGTTATTTTAGTCTTCTATTTATGCTATTTTTATTCATGAAAATATTCGAAGTGGAGTTTTTATTGTAGTTGTTGATGTAACCAACTAACTGAATTTATCCAATTTATTTGAGGTGGAGGTCTTAATAAATGACTACCACGGTTCATGTGGATTAACAAATCCATATTAATGATTATAATATTGGAAGAAAAAAATGGTATACAAAATAAATACATTTTTTTAGTTTAATAATTGTGGGTTGACAGTTCAAAACAACTTTACACAGACAATCAATCAAAACGTTTATAATTGTCACATCAATTTATGTGACAATTCTAAACTTCTTGATAACCTAGATGCTTAATATATTTAGTTAGAATTGGGTTGTGGTGGCAATGTTAAGTTTTGGATTGATTCTTGGAGTGGTGATCATTTGGTTGTATTGATTCGAAATAGTTTCTCCACAACGAATGAACGGGACGAGTAATCTAAAACACGAGTTAAATCCTTAAAATGAGTTCTTAGTTGACAGGTTTTCGTGTATCAAGCTTTAAGTTGCAAATTGAAGAAATGTATCAATTTTATTTTGTAAAAAGGTAAAAGGTATAAGGTACAAGTGTGCGAAATGGAAAAAGTCTATTAAGTTATGGGATTCACACATTGTGCTTTCAATGTTGCTATTTCAATGTTGCTAGTGAGACTATTATCCTTTGAGAGTTGCAAATGTGATTCTAGTAGGCATAAGTTTATCGAATGGAAATAAACTAATTAGCATGGAGTTTTAGATTACGTTATATAGACAAATTAAATAACTAACTAATACAATGCATATATACCGGTGTCCTCTAACTTCCAAGATAACCTTCTTTGATAATTTCTTGATAACATCTATGGTATAACTTGTCTTGTGTAATGTCTCTTTCGAATTTGAACCCTTGGTGCTTTCAGATAGATGATTGTTGCTCTTGAAGCTTCTTGGGTAATCTTCGAGTCACAACTTTTGGAGGTTACAACATCAGAGACTTCCGAGTTTTTTTTTTGAGGGATAGACTTCCGAGCTTCTTGGTCACCAATTGATCCATTTAACATGTTTTCCCTTCCATTGACTGGTTAGACCCTATTGACCATGTTTTTTCCCCTTCCATATACCGTCGTTACATTATATGGCAGCATTTCCCCTATAAATCTCCAAACATTCTTTAAAAATTCTCATTTCATCTCACACTCTCTTTTATGAACTTCTTCTATAATGTTATGTTGTTGTCCTTTCATGCAATGGTCAGAGGGCAATATCCCACTATGCAAATTCGCACTCTTCGTCTAGATTTGACTTGCTCATCAGAGTCTCTTTCTCCCATTTTCCCTTTTCGAGGATGTGAGAGGAAACAATTATCCCCCTCATCTCCTTCTTAGGATGTGCGAGAGGAAACAAATATTATCATTCTTCCCCCACCATCTTCTTGTAGCACATGTTTAGATTTAGATGTCTAATAATTTGAAGTAAAAAAAATTATTTTAATGGAAATGAATTATGAAATTATGATCGATTAATAAAATGTGTTCAATTATTAATGTCTCTCTCTAAATTCATGTTTTTTTTCACTTTCACTTATTTCATGTTAATAATGTGTGCCACTGATTTGCAAAGTTGATTGAAAATTTGGTGAAACATAAAATATTCAAAATGTTATTTAGATTATATAATTCGAACGGAGGTATGTTGAGAATTCAGAAGAACACGTAAGAAAAGGATAAAGTGGAAGAAAAAAAATGCCAAAAAATATAATTGTAAAATGATCAACTAACTTCTGTCATGTGATAGAGTTAACTACTTATACAATTACACACATTATGGACTGGGCTAACCTACACGTACGTAGATCAATCCTAATTATTAGATCCATATTTAACTCTTAAGTACCAACAAAGACATGCACTTTGGTTTGCACTTCAACAATTTGTCATAATTTTATACACTTATTTTCATGTACTATAATATCTGAATTCTCCCCCAAAGGACGGTGGCACTTTCTGAGTAAGACAATAACAGTTAATTCTTGTAGAGAGTATAATAAAAGAGATACCTAACATATTCATTCTTTCCAAGTCAGATTTTACAATCTATTGTGTCGAGATCGCTATTCTCAGGGTTTTCACTAGTTCATCCACTTTAAGGTTGTAGCCATCACCCATCTGCAGAATATAATTTTTTTTAGGAAAGTTAGGTTAGTACATTTCATTCATACTAAGTGTAGAAATACATAATGAAATGTTAAGGAAAAACTGAAAGCTAGTATAACATGACACGCCACCCTAGCTTAAGAAATTAATTAATATTTATGAACAAAGGAGATGTTTAATATTTTAATTAATTACTAAAAAGGGAAAAAGATATAAATAAGTATATACACTCAAGTGTAAGAATATTTTTTTTGGGTTAAATGTGTTTTTGGTCCCTATAAATATACCAACTTTTTGTTTTAGTCTTTGTAAAATTTTCCTTCAACTTTTAGTCCCTATAACTTTGTGTAGAAATGCAAAGAATATTGTAAAAATCTCTCTAAAAAAAATTAGAATTTTTTAACAAAACATAAATTAAATATGAATTTTTAACCAAAAAAAATACAAAAATTCATATTTAATTCATGTTTGTTAAAAAATTCTAATTTTTTATTGGAGAGATTCTTATAATATTATAAATTTTTCTGCAAAATTTTATTAAAAAATATGAATTCTACATATGAGGTTACTTTAAAGGAGAGACCAAAAGTGAATAAATTTTTTCTTGATGACTAAAAGCTGAAGAAATTTTTTAGAAAGACTAAAACAAAAAATTAACATATTATAGAGACCAGAAACATATTTAACTATTCTTTTTTCTTTCGTTTGCTACTAAAGTTTAAGAATATTCAAATATCATTACAAAAATCAATCTAAAATGGAATAAGATTTTATAATGGTTTTTTTGTTGTTGTGGTGGTCGGGATTTGAACCCCAGATCTTACATATATTATGCATTGTCCCTACCTACTGGGTTAAGCTCACGAGCACATATTTTTTAATAAGTTTGATGATACATTATCAACGTAAGAAGATTTACACTACCCATTTGTAAAAAAAAAAATTAATATGTGTGACAACACAATTGATTTACACTACACATCTTAATCATAATTGATCGATGGTATAAAAACTATTTACAATGACAATCATATGAATTAAATCCGTTTATTTTACATCCAAAATAATTAGAAAAGTGGGATTTCACAATCCGTTTTTAAGTTGAGATCAGGGACATATCTATTCTATAGATATTTGAAGTTGTTGACTTCACAACTTCAATCACTTTTTCCCTCAAAAGAAAAAAAAAAAACTTCAATCATTTTTTTGTTTTTGTTTTTTGTGAAGGAACTTCAGTCACTTGTCAAGTAATTTTATGTCCCCGCAAGGGCCCTAATAAAACCTAAACAAACTAATATCATGTTGTTAAAATATTGGTGCTGTTTATACTTTGAAAAATCAACGACCTTACCTTAAGGGATTAACAATTAAAATGTTTTCAAATTTCAAGCAAAACTATAGTTCATCAAAAAAAGTTTAATTGAAGAGGTTCCAATTGGTGTAGCAAATGAAATTAAAAAATGAACTTCACATGTACACCACACCCACGATTTGTCTCCTTTCTATTTGATAGAGGGTGATATATTTGATAATATTAAAAATAAAAATCTTTTAACTCCTTTAAAAAAATATATGAAGAGACATGTAAAACAATTATTATTCTTAGAATGTTAATGTGTCTTTAATTTTCATACATTCAATGCAATTTTTATTTTTTGTAATCACCAATATTTTACGTAAAGAAGATGAACGATGTTGTCGTTCGATCACTTGTCTTTATATATTTGGTGTGTAATTATTTATATAAATTATCATGCCTTCATCAGTTAAAATTACTATATCCGTACCTGACTATAGAGGTGTCAATAGAGCCCCAAATTGCAAAACCCACTTAAAAAAGCCCCCATCAAGCCCACTAAATTAAAGGCTCCTAATTGAACAAAATTATTTGGGGTCAAGCCCACTATAAAATCTATTTATTTGTGGGCCTAAAAAAGCCTCATATTAATTATTTCAAAAAAAAAATTGTTAAAATAAAAGTTTCTTTTTTAGGTAAAAAAAAGTTTTTTTCGATAAAAAAAAAAAGTTTTTTTAGGTAAAAAAAAACGTTTATGAAAATTTTGGGGCTTGGAGCCTTTTGATTTTTTTATTTGTAGGCTTGCATAAACGTGGACCTTTTAATCTTGTGAATTTTTAAGCCCTCTTACTATGTGGGTTGATGCCAAAATTCAAGGCCCTATGATATTGACACCTTTACGTGACTATATCATTTTTTTTCTTATGTTTGCTACTAAGTTTATTAGAAATCTTCTAATGAAATCCGTTTATATTCTTATTTTTACTCATTGATCATGGATATATTCTTCCCTAAAAAAAAAGATCATGGATATATTCCATTATTCCTTAAATAGTATTTTTCTTTTCCTTAAACAGAATATATTATTATACATATGAAGCATCCCCTAAAAAAAACGTTATATGAAGCATATATATGTTGTAAATGTACCTTGGCAACGATGGTGATGTCAAGGGTGGATTTTCCAAATTGCAAAACACTACTGTTAACTACTGAAAGATTAAGATTTTCAAGGTTGGTCAATATTTTGAGCAGGATACCATTTTGTTTCTCACAATGGACTATGACAAGTACATCCTTTTGTGACACTTTTACTTTGACCTCTGGAAGAGTATTATCATCACTTGTTCCACAATTGTAGTAATTTGAACTCAGTTTGGTCCTTTTCTTGGTACAAATGTTGGATCCAGCTTCTTGTTCTAGCTCTCTCACACGTTCTTGAAGTGTTGCTACATAGTCTCTAGCTTTGTCTATGATCGAAATTTCATCCATCTACACATTATTTATATAGAAAAATCAATTTCACTTTTTTCATCCCTATTATTTATAAGTGTATATGTATACATATATAAAAAAAAATAGAATATTGATCTTTCGATGCCGTTCTCTTTTCTTATCTGTTATACAAGATAAAAAATTGTATCAATAATAAATGTTATGGTTATTTATTTTTATTTATAACACACTTTATATATATATATATATATATATATATATATATATTTAGAAATATGATTTTTACAAATATTAATGAAAATAAAAACATTTTACAAACAAACAAGCAAATAATGCAAATGCTTTTAGAATATAACGAACCAACGAACCTTTCACTTTGATTAAGCTACACTCTTTTTGTAGGGGTTCTTAAATTAAACTACCCAATTAATTTTGGGAAATAGGAAGAAGATAATAAATTACTGCCTTTAAAATACAATAAAAAAAAAAGAAATATATGTTATTGACTTCACTTAATCGTTACCTTTGTTTAAACCACACTCTTAAGTTAAATTTAAACTATATGAAAGAGATAAAATAATGAGTGTAAAAAAATAAGATTGTCAATTGTAATATTAAAAAGTTGATACCTTCAATCTTAAGTCATCCGCACATGGGGCATCTATATATCATCATTTTTATTTTATTTTATTTTTCCTACTTTATTTAAAAAATAATAATCTTTCTGCATTATTGAGTTTTTACAATTGATTTTGAGTGTATAGAAGATAATTGTTTTTAGTATATAAAGAAAGTTGGTATAATTTTGAGTGTATAAAAAACAATTGTTTATACTATATATCAACTAGTAACACAATTTCCTATATATATGTATATAATTTAATTATACCATTCATTTAAGTATCATTGGTATGATTTTGAGTGTATAAAAAAATAATTTTTTATATTATATATCAGCTAGTA